>Ga0315338_1000339_pt1 | contig 128731 bp, 118 predicted proteins | sample ASW8metaG_FD_204518 | JGI IMG/M metagenome (GOLD analysis project Ga0315338, IMG submission 204518) | Ammonia-oxidizing marine archaeal communities from Monterey Bay, California, United States - ASW #8 | ecosystem: Environmental > Aquatic > Marine > Coastal | place: USA: California | collected... | reverse complement strand
AGCGAGGCCGATGACGGCCGGTCCCGAAGCGCTGAACCGATAGCGGGCGCGGGCCGCGCCGCCGAAGACGGCGACGGTGGCCTCGATACCGTCGGGCCCCACGGCAAGTTCGGTCGCGCCGGTGACGGATGCTCCGTTGAGGCGCGCGGCGAGGCGGGGGGCGAGTTCGAGCGTGTCGGATCCTCGAGGCAGCACGATCACACGTGGCTCACCGGCTGCCGCAGCGGCCGCGGCGGCAGCAATGATCGCGTCGCCGGAGGCCGCGAACGCCGGGCTCGATGCGACGATGACCTGCGCGGCTCCCCGTTCCGTCGCTTCGGTGGCAGCGCCCTCGGTCTCGGCGCCGATCACCGCGCATGACAGTGGCGTGCCCAGTTCCCCGGAGAGGGCTGTGGCGACAGCAAACGCTTCGCGGACCGCCTTGCCCAGGCCGGAGGCCGCTGGTCGCGTCACGAGCAGGAGGACGCCATCAGGCATCGAGCACCCCCGCGTCGGCGAGCCGTTCGAGGAGGGCGGCGGCCTTCGCCGCTGGTGAATCGCCTTCGAGAACGAGGCACTGCCCCTGGACCTCGGGCACGAAGAGCTCGACGAGCTCGACGCCGCCGCTCGGGCTGCCCGGCGCGATCGCTGAAGCCTCGACGACCTCAGGCGGGGTACGGCGTGCGGCCATCATCCGGCGGCTGCTCGGGTACCGAGGCTGGCCGACCTCGTTGCTGACAGCAACGACCGCAGGGATCGTCGGCTCGACGAGCTCATTGCCGAAAGAAGTCACGCGCGTGACGCGCAGCGCGTCTCCCTCCATCGCGAGCCCGGCGGCCATCGTGACATAAGCCCAGTCGAGTCGTTCGGCGAGCACCGCGGGCACGGTCCCCTGATCGAAGTCCGAGCCCTGCCTGCCGCAGATGAGGAGGTCGACGTCGCCGAGTTCCGTCACGAGGCCGGCGATCACGGTCGCAGTTCGAAAGCCGTCGGTCCCGGCCTCGTCGCTCCGGACGTCGATCGCGCGATCCGCGCCCATCGCGATGCAACGGCGGAGGATGGTCGTGGCGTCCTCGGCGCCGACGACCGCCACGGTGATCGTGCATTCGAGGCCCTCGTCGCGGAGCCGGAGCGCGGCTTCGACGGCCTGCTCGTCGTAGGCGTTGATGATCTGCGGGATCGCGCCGCCCGTCTCGAAGCCGCGACCGGTCGCGTCGACCTCCAGCCGCCCCCACAGCGCGTAGCTGTTGACCCCGTCCGGGTCGAGCACCTGCTTCGCGCAGACGAGGATGTGCACGGCTAGTCCTCTCGAGCCGTCCGCCGGCGGGGATCACTCGCCATCGATGTAGACGTCGCCTTCGTGGCACCACACGAGGTCGTGCTCGAAGCCCTCGGGCTTCTCCGTGAAGTCGCCAATCTCAAGGAAGCGCCAGGGCGGATCGCCCTGCGACATGCGCCGGCCGGTCAGGACGCCAGCGAACGACTGCCGCGCCGCGAATACCGTCCCCGGGACGTGGCTTCCGCCATCCGCCTCGGCGCGGCGGCCCGCGATCAAGGCGTCGAACGTGACTTCGGCGCCGTCGGTCGCGGACTCGGTCACTCGCTAGTCCCCGGAGACGGGTTCGCCCGACACGCGATCGAACTGCTCCATCGCCTCCTCGACAAGGCTGTAGACGACCTCGGCGGCCGGCTTGATCTCATGGATCCCGACGACCGCCTGGCCAGCCGGGGTGGTGATCCAGTCCTCGAGGCGGGCGTCCTTGATGCCGGCCAGCACGTCGTTCACCAGCATGCCCTGCAGCGGCATCTGCAGTGGGACGGGCGCGTCCGGCTGCTTCCACGCCTCGGACCAGTTGGATCGGAGCTGGCGGATCGGCTTGCCCGAGGTCGCGCGTGACTGGACGGCGTCCTCGACCTTGGCGTCGATGATCCGCTGCTTGAGGAACATCTGCGTCTCCGACTCGTGGGTCGCGAGCCAGATCGTTCCGGTCCAGATGCCGTCGGCACCCATCGCAAGCGCGCCCGCCAGGTGGCGCCCGTTCGAGACGCCACCGGCGGCGAGCACCAGCGTGTCGCTGCCCGCAGCGATGTCAACGACTTCGGGGACGAGCGTGAACGTCCCGACCGTGCCGCTGTGCCCGCCAGAGTCGTAGCCCTGAGCGATGATCACGTCGACGCCGGCCTCGACCTGGCGACGCGCCTGGCGTGGGAGGCCGACAAGTCCCCAGACCTTCGTGCCCACTTCGTGCGCCTCTTCGATGATGAACGCGGGGCTCCCGAGGCCCGAGGCGAAGATCGGGACCTTCTCCTCGAAGATGATGTCGAGCGCTTCGCGCGCGTCGCGGATCAGGTTCGGCGAACCGGTGCTCGACTCCTTCGCGGCGGCCGGCTTCGGAATGTCGTTGTTGCTGTGCAGGCCCTCGACGAATTCCCGGTGGCCCTGCGGGATCATCTCCTCGAGGTCCTCCCGGTTGCCCTCGACGAACGAGGCGGGCACCAGCAGGTCGACGCCGAACGGCTTGTCGCCGACGCGCTCCTTGATCCAGCGGATGTTCGACCGCAGCTCATCGGGCTTCTGACCGGCGCCACCAAGGATGCCAATGCCCCCGGCGTTCGTGACGGCCGCGATTACGTCTTTGGTGTGTGCGAAGGCCACAATTGGCACCTCGCATCCGTAGTCGTCGCACAGTCTCGTGTGCAGTGGATCGCCCTGCATCGGTACCCCCTCGCAAGCGGTCGTTCGCCGCGGATTCTACAACAGACGTGGTGCGGGAGGCGGAAGCGGACGCGGCGCACCGTCACGGGGAGCCCGACGAATCCCGACGTCGCGAGGGCGAGACGAACTCGGATTGGCGCGGGCGGCCGATCGGACGGTCAGGCGGGTCGCCATCGCCCTGACGCGTTCAGCCGATATTCGCTGAGCGGCTCGCTACGTTGACTCGCAATCTGGGGGGCGCCCACAATCCGGCTCCCAAGGGATAAGAGTCACGAAGCGAGTGAGCGATGGTTGATGCCAGCCGAGGAGCTTCCGGGCCGCTGACCGGCGTTCGCGTGCTCGAGTTCTCGCAGATCGTTTCGCTGCCGTTCGGAGGCGTGCTGCTTGCCGACCTCGGCGCGGACGTGATCAAGGTCGAGCCCTTGCGCGGCGACCCGCACCGGCTACGGGGGGCGGTGATCCCGAAAGAGGGGAAGCGATTCCAGTCCCTGAACCGAGGCAAGCGCAGTATCGCAGTCGACCTGGCCGACCAGCGTGGGCGCGAGCTGATCTACGGATTGCTCCCGGAGATCGATGTCGTCACGATCAACTTTCGGGTCGGCGTCGCGGACCGCCTCGGGATCGACTACGACACGCTCCGAGGACATCGTGCGGATCTCATCTACTGCGAACTCAGCGGGTTCGGGAATCGCGGGACGATGGCGAAACGGGCGGCGACGGATGTGGTCGCCAGCGCCTACAGCGGGCTGACGTTCGCCGACATGAAAACCGATGACGAGGGACAGCCCGTCCAGCTGACCGCGATCTCGCTCGCCGACTACGTCGCCGGCTTCTCGGCCGCCCTCGGAATCTCCGCGGCGCTGCGCCACCGCGAGATCACCGGCGAAGGCCAGCGGATCGATACGTCACTGCTGGCGGCAGCGCTCTCGGTGCAGGACACAGTCGTGATGCGCGAGCCACTGCACGACGCCACGGTTCGCGATCCGATGCTGGAGCGGCTCATCGCCGCGCGCCAGAGCGGCGCCTCCTACGTCGACCAGGTCGACCTCTACGCGACGGCGCGGCTCGCTGCTCGCTCCTCGTTCCGCTGCTATTACCGGGCGTACCAGGTATCAGACGGCTACATCGTGCTCGGAGCGCTGACGGAAGCCGGTCGCGATGGAGTGCGCCGCGCCCTCGGGATCACCGACGACAACAGCGACCATCCCGACTTCGACTCGTACGACCCGGTCAACGTGGCGTTCGGTGACGAATTGCTGCGTCGGATCGAGGCCCAGATGCGCATGCGGACACTCGACGACTGGATGGAGATCCTCGCCGCTGAAGGCGTCCCCGTCGCCCCGATCCATGCGCCCGAGGAGATGTCCGACGACCCCCAGGTTGAAGCACTCGGCCTCTTCGAGACGATCGAACATCCGACACTCGGCGAGCAGCGTGTGATTGGCTCACCGCTGAAGATGTCGGCGACGCCGCCGCGCGTGCAGGGCCCGTCGCCGCGCCTCGGCGAACACAGTTTCGAGGTGCTTCGAGAGATCGGCGGCCTCGACGCGGACGCGCTCACGGCCCTCCGCGACGACGGGGTGATCGGCCAGCACGAGGACTGACTCAAGGTCGAGCGGCTAGGCCTCGAGTTCGACTGGCATCGTCGCCAGCAGTTTGCCGAGGCGCCTCCGGTGCCAGCGAGGGCTACCGAGCGCGTGGTAGAGCGAACGTGCTGTCCGCGTGTAGAGCGTCAGTCCGTATTCGTGCATCACGCCGACGCCCGCGTGGACCTCGTGCGCGTAGTTCGTCGCTTGCACGTACCCGTCGGCCGTCGCGAGCTTCGCCACGTGGACCGCTACCTCGGCTTGCTCCCGATCGCCATCGAGCTTCCAGAGCGCCTCGTACGTTGTCCAACGCGCGCCGTCGACATGGTTGATCAGCTGCACGATGTGGTTCTGTACGTGCTGGAAGCGCCCCACGGGCTGCCCGAACTGGCGACGCTCCCGGCTGTACTCGACCGACAATTCGTAGGCTGCCTGGGCACCGCCGACCGCGTAGGCGCAGAGGATAGGTGTTGCCTGCGTCAGCGCACGCCACAGCGCGGGCCACGAGGCGCCTTCGCGATCGGGACCGCCGAGCAGCGCGTCCGCCGGTACACGTACGTCCTCGAACGTGACCGCGCACTCGGAAGTGTTGAACCCCTCGAGGCGCTGGACGGTGACGCCGCTGGTGTCGGTCGGCACGGTCAGCAGTGAGATCGCCTCAGCTGCATCACCGGAGCGAACGGCGACCAGGAGCAGGTCCGCGTCGGCGGCGTCGTAGACGAACAGCTTCGCGCCATTCAGCACGAACCCGTCAGCGCTGCGCTCTGCGCGCAACTGGACGGCCTCGGGGCCCCAGTTCCACTCCGGTTCCGCCAGGGCGAGCGTCGCGATCAGGTCACCGGTCGCGAGGCGTGGCAGGTAGTCAGCCTGCTGTTCCTCGGTTGCTAGTTCACGGAGGACCAGTGGTGCCAGCACGCCCGATGAGAAATGCGGGCCCGGCAGGGGCCCGGAGCCGAGCGCCTCAAACAACGCTGCGATGTCGGTCAAGTTGGCTTCGGCGCCACCGAATCGCTCTGGGATCGCCATCCCGAGCCAACCAAGCTCGGCCGGTGTCCGCCACATCGTCTCGGTGAAGCGCGGCTCTCCAGTCGAGGCGGCCACGATATCGTCGCGGCTCGCCTCGCGGCTCAGGAAGTCGAGTGCGCTGTCGCGCAGCAGCTGCTGCGTTTCGGTGAGTGAGAGGTCCATGGCTAGGAGAGCGTCTTGCCGGCGCGCTCGCGCACCTCGCGGCCGATGCCGATCCGCCGCGCCATGATGACCTTCTGGATGTCGGCCGTGGCGCCGGGGTGCAGCGCCTGCACCGCCGCACGCATGTACCCCTCGAGCTGACCGTCGCTCGGGTCCCAGCGTGGATCGTTCGTCATGGCGTAGGGGCCGACGATGTCCATGATCGCCTGCGACACCTCGAGACCACCGAGCTTGCGGTAGTACGAGGACTGCGGTCCCTCGTACGTCATGTCACGCTGCGACTGGTTCATCCAGAAGTTGCGCAGCTCGAACAGTCGCGAAACCTCGGTTCGGAGATAGAGGTCCACCAGGCGGTCCTGGACGTCCTCCTCCTCGATCAGCGGTTGGCCGTCTCGCCGCAAGCGGTGGGTGAGGTCGAGCATCCGATGCAACCAACGATTGCGCCCGATTCGCCCGCCCGATCCGTGTTCGAGCTCGAGGTGGGTGCTGGCGACGTCCCAGCCCGAGTTCTCGCCGCCGACGAGGTGGTCGGCCGGGACGCGGGCGTCCTCGAAATAGATCGTGTTCTTGTGGCCAGCGCCGATCCCTTCGCCGCCGTCGCCGAGCAGCGTCATCGGCGCCACGGTCACACCAGGCGTATCGAACGGAATCATGAACCAGGACAGGTTTTTGTGTCGTTCACCGTCGGGATCGGTGCGACAAATCGTCCACATGTAGTCGGCACCGTGCGAGCCGCCGATATACAGCTTCTCGCCGTTGATCACGTACTCATCGCCGTCGCGGCGTGCGTCAGTTTGCGTGCCGGCGAGGTCTGACCCCGCCTCGGGGCCCGTCAGCAGCTGCCAGGTCACGACATCGCCAGTCATGATCGGCGGTAAGAAGCGCTGCTTCTGCTCTTCGGTCCCCCAGACGAGGATGCTCGCGCCACCGAGCCTTCCGCCGCTGTCGTAGTACGGCGGCAACCCGAGGTCGTGGCGATCGATTTCCTCGCCGATCACGATCGCGTGATCGACGCTGAGCCCGCCGCCGCCGTACTCCGTTGGCGCCGTGGGCCAGAGCCAGCCCTTGGCACCCAACTCGCGCCCGAGCTGCCGGTACCGCTCGTAGTTCTCATCTGAATCTTGGTCGCCCTCGACGCGGGGCACGTGCCCATCGAGCCACGCGCGCACCTCGCCGCGGAATGCCTCTTGCTCCGGCGTGTACTCCGGTTCGAAATCCATGGGCGCCCTCGTATTCACGCGTTCAGGCGAGGGAATGATAGCGAGGAACGTCAGCCCGTGGTCCCCGCTCCATCGTTCAGTGGCCGACCGTGACCTCGGGGGCAAGCGCAAAGCTGTTCCGCGACCACCTGATTCCGCAGAGGGGAGTAGTGGGGGCATCTCTGTGCTCCAGTATCATCGTCCACGCCATGCCAGGTGAGCGAGTTCAACGACGTATCGATGCTCCTCGGCGAGACTGAGCAGCTGCGCGACGCTGACGACTGGGAAGCCGTCGTCGAGAAGGCCGTCGCCGTCCTCAACGCCGACCGCGTCACCGAAGATCGAGGACCTCGATGAGGTCGGGCGCGAGCGAATCATGCGCGAAGCCAGCGCGATGGGCCGCGCCACCCCCCAAAACATGGTCAGCATCGGAATCCAGACGGGGAGATCGAATATGGCACTGATCAACGGTGGTGAAATGATCGTTCGGGCGCTGGAGCAGGCAGGCGTTGAACAGGCGTTTGCACTCTCTGGCGGTCACATCGATCCGATTTTTCAGTCCTGCGCCGACCACGGCATCAACATCTTCGACGTGCGCCATGAAGCAGCGGCGACCCACGCAGCCGATGGCTATGCGCGCGCCACCGGCAAGCCCGGAGTCGCCTTCGTGACTGCTGGTCCGGGTGTTGCCAACGCGGTGACCGGTGTCGCCAACGCATACATGGACGCAGTGCCGATGATCTGCTTCGCCGGGCGCAGCCCCATCCGCGACGAGGACAAACTGTCGCTGCAGACGATGAACCAGATCGGGCTGATGGAGCCCGTCACCAAGTTCTGCCGGACCATCCTGCACGCCGAACGGATTCCCGAGTACGTCGCCATGGCGTGGCGCCATGCGGTTTCGGGGCGGCCCGGGCCGGTCTTCCTCGAGATTCCGATCGACATTCTGTTCACCCCGGTGGAGGAAGACGATCTGCCACCGATTCAGAACTTCGAACCTCGGGGGAAGCCGGCGGCGTCGAACCAATCGATCGACGAGGCCCTGGGCGAACTGGCGAAGGCTGAACGCCCGGTGATCGTTGCCGGTGGCGGCGTCAATTTCTCGGATGCCTCAGACGCGCTCAGGGAGTTCGCTGAACTGACGCGGATTCCCGTCTGCCTGAACATGAAGGCGCGGGGTGCCGTCAACGAGAAGACCGACCTCGGCTTTGGCAATGTGCAGGTGCTGGCCTCCCCGGAGGCTGCCGAGCTTGCCGGCGGGCCGCCCGACGTTGTCATGCTGATGGGCGCTCGCGTGGGCATGTTCACCGGTATGGGCGCGCTCGGTGGTCCCTTGATCTTCCCGCCCGACGCCAAGCTCATTCAGGTCGACATCGAGGCAGAGGAGATCGGTCGTGCCCATGAAATCGATCTCGGTCTCGTGGGTGATCTGAATGAGACGCTCCAGCAGATGATCGACCGATCCGACGGGCTGGAGTTCCGCGATCACGAACGCTGGATCACCGCGCTCAACACCGTCGCGGATGCCGGTCGCGCCCAGTGGGATGACGACGCGGCCGCATCAGAGCCGATCCACCAGGCACGGCTGATGAAGGAAGTCTGCGACTTCCTGGACGACGATGCGATCATCTCGAACGACGGTGGCGAAACCCAGCTCTGGATGGCCGGTGTGGCGCAGGTTGAGAACCCGAGGGACTACCTCGGCATTGGCTATCTAGGCTGCCTCGGCGTCGGTTTGCCGTTTGCCATGGCGGCCAAGATCGCCAATCCCGGACGGCAAGTGCTCTGCATCACGGGCGATGGGTCAGCCGGACTCAACTTCAGCGAGTTCGACACCTTGGTGCGCCACAACATTCCCGTGGTGGTGGTGGTCAACAACGATCAGGGCTGGGGCATGATTCGGCACGGCCACATCCGCAGCTATGAACGTGTGGTCGGCGCTGAGCTCGGCGAGACCAGGTACGACCTCGTCGCGGAGGGCTGGGGGGCACACGGGGAACTCGTCACCCGCTCCGAGGACATTCGACCGGCGCTCGAGCGGGCGTTTGCCAGCGGCAAGCCCGCTTGCATCAACGTCATGACGGACCCCACGCAGCCATTTGGCGCGCGCCACGACGCAGAGACCGCGAAGAAGGCGCGCGAAGAGGCGCTTGAGAAGAAGGAGTTCGAGCTGCCCTACTACGGTAAGCGAAAGCTGGGCACGAACAGCTAGCCGCCGAAGCGCCTTGGCGCTCGTCGGGCGGGATTCAGGACTTCTCGAACAGACGCCCCTGTGGGGCGATCGGTTCAGGGTTCCGCCGCTCGAGGATGTTCTCCATCCGAGTGCGGATCGGGTCGAGCGGGACGTCTCGCGTGAGGATGTAGAGCTGCTGCTCGCGGATCGCGCGCATCACGTCGTCGGCCACCTCCTCCGGTTCGAGGCCGTCGCTCTGCCAGGTCCGATCCGCCTCGCGAGCGGCCTCCTCAGAGGCGGCGCCCTCGCCGGCACCGCCGATCTGCCCATCCTCGGGCCGGTTGCGGCCGGAGCTGAAGATCCGTGTACGGATGATGCCCGGGCAGAGCACCGAGGCCGACAGCGGCGAGCCGTCGAGGAGTAGCTGCTGGTAGAGCGCCTCGGTGATCCGCACGACGGAGTGCTTCGTCACGCCGTAGATGACACCGCCAGCACCGGACATCAGCCCGGCTTGCGACGCGGTGTTGACGATGTGCCCAGGTTCGCCGTGTTCGATCATCAGCGGGACGAACGCTCGCAGCCCGTAAACGACGCCCCATAGATTGACCCCGAGGGTCCACTCCCAGTTCTCGATCGGTTGCTCCCAGACGCGCGCCTGGCGGTTGCTGAGGAAATCGAGGTCGCCGGCGACGCCGGCGTTGTTGCAGAGCACATGCACCGCGCCATAGGTCTCGATCGTTCGCTCGGCGAGCGCCTCAACGGATTCGGCGCTCGAGACATCGGTGCGGACACCGATGACGTCCGCTCCCCCGTCCGCCAGCACGGCGGTCGCGTGCTCGAGCGCGCCGTCCTCGACGTCCGCCAGCACGACCTTCATCCCCTCGGCGGCGAATCGCGTCGCCATCGCGAGGCCAATACCACTGGCCGCGCCGGTGACGACCGCGACGCGTTGCTCGAACGTTTCCATATGTCCTCGTCCTATAGCTGCGCCGCGAACGCTATCGGCACGGCGTGCTCGCGTGAAGTGCCAGGCGGACTGTCGCACACGGACCGGCCGGCTCGCTCGAGTGCGGCCGCCGAGGGTCAGCGAAACATCGTGGCGACGAGCGGTCTCGGACTCCCGCGCGGGTAGGGAATGAGCGAGGCCCCCGTAGCCCGAGCCCGGACGCGGTGTCAGGGCGGCGTACCATCGGCGTCCCCGACCCGAGCCCCCCAAACCGATGCCGGATCAGGAGCAACTCGTGAACGCACCACCTGTCCAAGATCCGTTCCTGCTGGCGGAAGCGCATGAGCGACTCGGTGAGAAGCTCGGCACCAGCGATTGGGTCTTCATCGACCAGACGCAAGTCAACGTCTTCGGCGAGGTCACCCGGTGGCGAACGCCGGGTCACTGTGAACCAGAGATCGCCAAGCGGGGACCGTACGGCGGCACGTTGCTGCACGGATTTCACGCGGTGTCGCTGTTGTCCCACTTCTTGAGAGACGCAGGCTTGTTCCCGGCTGATGGCGATCGCCCGCTCAACTACGGCCTCGACAAGGTGCGCGTGTTGCAGCCGATCGTCATCGGCGATGGCGTGCGCCTGCGCTCACACATCAGCCTGTTAGGCGTCACCGACAAAGGCGGCGGCGAATATCTGCTCAAGACCGCTCATGAGGTGGAGGTAGAAGGCGTCGAGGGGCCGGCCGTGTACGCCGAATACCTGACCTACTGGTTCCCGAAGGACGACTGACCGCGGAAGACTCCGACTGCCTGAGCACGGAGAGAGGACCGAGGCCGTCGCAACACGACAGACACGACGAGACCCGCCTCTCAGCGGGTCTCGTGGTCGGTTTGGTGGAGACGGGGGAGAATCGAACTCCCCGTCCAGCGTACGTGCGGCAAGAATCTACTACGGGTGTAGCCGACGGCTATTAGTTTCGCCGGCGCCCCGCCGTTGACGTAGGGCCATGCCAGCTAGTCGCAGTGGTCTTAGTCGCGAACGCCTGCGGCGCACCATTCACGAAGCACCCCGGACAAAATGTCGCGACGTCGCGGCCCGCCGGGGGAAGACCGCGCGCCACGTCGCTACTTAATTAAGCAGCGAGGGCGAGTTCAGAGTCGCCAATTACCTTTTGCCACCTGATTAACGAGGGTGGTGGCGCCTCGACCCGCAATCCAAGTCCGACCGCACCTGTCGATTCCTGTCGTCCCCACGAATGGGTGTCCAGGTGGACACGTACAACGAACTGCGCACCAAGTCTCGGCACGTCCGGTCCGAGGCTGAACCTCGAGCCGCTCCGTCAGCTGAGGGTCTCAGCGTTGGGCGTGCCGAATGGCGCGTTGCATGTCGCGTTCGGTCTCGCGCTTCTTGATCGCCTGTCGTTTGTCATAACGACGACGACCACGCCCGAGGCCGATCTCGACTTTTGCCAGTCCGTTGTAAAGGTACATCCGCAGCGGGATCACGGTGGTGCGCGGCTGCTCCTGCATCGCCTGCCGGAGTCGTTCGAGCTCTCGACGGTGGAGTAGCAGTTTGCGCGGCCGAATCACGTCGTGATTCTCGCGGGCGGGCCCGTACTGGGCGATATGGGCATTGTACAGGTAGAGCTCGTCCCCCTGGAACCGGGCATAGCCCTCGGACAGGGTGATGCCGCCTTCGCGGATCGACTTGATCTCGGTGCCCGTCAGCACGATCCCGGCATCCCAGTTCTGCAGGATGTCGTAGTCGAAGCGGGCACGGCGATGCGAGGCGACCGTGGCACCTTTCGCTTCCTTGACCTGCTTTTGCTTCGCCACGACGCAACTACTTCTTATATGCGACATAACATCGCGTGGGTGCTTGCCTCAGCAGGGTAGCGCGAGGGGAGCCCTGCCGCCTCGGGGAGTCCCGAGCCCTGAGCTCCTGCTACTGAGCGGCCGCGGCAGCTGCGACATTCGACTGCGACGCCGCCTCGCGCAGGAACTCGATCGCACGTTCCGCCTGGACGTCGCGGTCGGCTTCGATGTCTTCGACGGTGAACTCGACGACGATGTCCGGGGTGACGCCGCGCCCCTCGATCAGGTTTCGATCGGGGGTGAGCCAGCGGGCGATCGAGACGTAAACGGCTCCGCCGTTCGAGAGTTCGCGCACGTGGTTGACGGTGCCTTTGCCAAACGAGTCGGTGCCGATGACCGTCGCGCGCCCATTCTCCTGAAGGGCCGCGGCGAGCAGCTCAGACCCCGAGGCCGAGAACTGGTCCTGCAGGATCACGATCGGGAGATCGGTCACCTGGCCCGCGCGGGCGCTCGCGACCTGCTCGTTTCCCTCACGGTCGACCTGGATCACGATGATGCCATCGTCGAGGAACATGTCCGCGATCTGCGTCGTCTCCACGAGCAGTCCGCCCGGGTTCAGTCGCACGTCGAGGATCAGACCGGAAATACCGGTGGCCTGGAGGTCCTCAATGATCTGCTGCAACTCATCGGGGCTGCGGCGGGTGAACTGCGAGATATAGACGTATCCGATGTCCTCGACGGCGTTGCCCTCCGCGTCCGTCAGCTCGCGCGTGACGACGGACTGAACCTGGATCTCGTCTCGCACGATCGTGATGAGCTCCTCGGTTCCGTCGGTGTGCCGGATGAGCAGCTCGACTGGGGTGCCCTGCGGGCCTCGGATCCGTAGAACGCCGACGTCGACCGTCCAGCCGCTCGCATCCTCACCGTCGACCTCGAGGATGACGTCGCCACCGACGATGCCGGCGCGCTCCGCCGGCGTGTCCGGGAGTGGGCGGACGATCACAATGTGATCGCTGCCATCCGGCTTCTCGACGGTTGCACCGATGCCCTGGAAAGCACCGGAGAAGTCGTCACGCGAGAGCTGGTACGTCTCGGGATCGATGTACGTGGAGTGCGGGTCCCCCAGCGCCTCGAAGATGCCGGCGATCGCCGCGGAGTGCAGATACTCGGCGTCGACGATGTCTGGATCGACGAAGTCGCTCTCGAGGATCTGCAAGATCTCATCGAGGATCAGGAAGTCGGCCTCGGAGATCGCCGCTGGGCGACTGTCGGCCGGCTCAGCGGCATTGATGACGGTCGTTGATTCCGGCTCAGTGGCGACGCGCCCGAGGAAGCCGAGCGTGACCAGCATGACGCCGATCAAGACGGCGATCACGCCCAGCAAGACGTTTCGGGTCGTGTTCGACGGTGGGGGTGGCGGAGTCGCGGCCGTCGCTTCGAGAGTTGGCGGCGCCTCGTCGGCGGACGCTTCAGGTTCGTCGTCGGCCGGCGGGCGGTCGTCTGAGGTCATGCGTTCGTCCCGGGCGCCGTCGGCGGATCACGGCGTTGCGTGCGCGGTGGTGGGTGCGCGGAGGGTTGCAGAAGATCTTAGCGCATCGTCTTTCGCGGGGTGTGAGGGGAGATACCGTCTCTCGCGTCAGGTCACATAACGAGAATAGTGCGACGTTCGAATCGCCACCGAGGGTCCAGGGGAGCGGTGTCGGCAGGTCCCAGCCGGCTCACCTCGACTATTCGCCGCCAATAGTCAGAGGCTCATAGGTCTCTCGCACCCGTACTCGACACCGCGAGGAATCGCTCCTGTGACGACCGCGGCGGCTGTAGGCGTTTCCGCGGTCGAGACCAGAATCATCCGTCCAGCTCAGGTCGCGCGCAGTCCTTCAGGTCCTGAGCCAGGTTCTCGACGTTTGCCGGCTCGTTCCAGGCTCGTACCGGCGATCCCCTACCGCGATCGAGCGCCTCGGATCAGGCTCATGAGTTATGTCGCTCGATGGAGAAAAGAGCCAGCAATGTCCGGCGCAGTCCCCCACCGCCAGTGGCAGAACTCGACTTGCGTTGAATACCCCTATGGGGTATAACTACTGATACCCGGTAGGGGTATACGAGAGGAACCAGCCATGCCTGCACCGACCCTGACGCTGCGAGGAGAGCTTCGCTGCTTCTCCTGCGCGCGTTTCCTCGGAGACTTCGAGTCGCACCCGGACACGCACGGGCGCGGCGACATCCACCTCATCAAGCCGGAGTTCGGCGAATTGCCCGCAAGCCCCGTGAAGTCTGAACATGGCCTCGCCTGCTCGGTCTGCGGCGGTCGTGCCGTCGCGGAGTATGTGGATCGCGCCGCGTAGTCCCCAGCATCCCCGGACACAGAACCGAGGGCGCCCCGTTGGGCGCCCTCGTTACGTCCGGACCTCAGGCGCGAAGCAGCTTGAGCACCGCCACGCCGTGATCGGCGGCCTTCGCTCGCTTCCAGACCTTGGTGAACTTGCCGTCTGGGCCAATCACGAACGTCGACCGTGTCATGCCAATTGACTTGCGACCGTAGAGCACCTTCTCACCCCATGAGCCGTAGCGAGTCGCGACCTTGGCGCCTTGGTCCACCAGCAGCGGGAACGGCAGGTCGTACTTCTCTCGAAACTTCTGGTGCGAGTCGGCGTCGTCGGTCGACACGCCCAGGATCACCGCGCCTTCCTCGGAGATGGCGTCGTGCTCGTCACGAAATGAGCACGCCTCCTTGGTGCAGCCCGGTGTGTCGTCCTTCGGATAGAAGTACAGGACGACGGTCTGGCCTCTGTAGTCGGAGAGCTTGTGGGTTTGGCCGTCTTGGTCCTTCAGCGTGAAGGCTGGAGCGCGGTCGCCGGCCTCGAGCGTGATTGCCATCGTGAGTCCTCGTCTGAGCAACGGGTCGCCGCTCGAACGAGCGGTGACGAGCGGGCTGATGGCCCGGACAGTAGGACAGCGTGGCTCGCGCGACAAACCGGCCGTGCACTGCCTCGAGATCAATGTGGCATCTCGCTCGCGGCGTAGACTCTCAACGTGGCTGCCTCGGAACCATCAGCATCGGAGCGCGAACCGCTGGGACGCTGGGGCGCGTTCAGCTACCCGAACTATCGCCTGTACTGGTCGGCGTCGCTGGTCCGCGTATTCGCGATTCAGTTCCGCATCATTGGCACGCTCTGGCTCGTCGCGTCTGACTCGGGCCTTGATCGATCGCCGGCCTGGGTCGGCATCGTCATGCTCAGCGCGGCCGTGCCCACGATCTTCCTCGTCGTGCCGTTCGGGCACCTGGCGGACCGCCTCGACAACCGACGGCTGCTGATCTTCAGTTCCTTCGTGAGCGCGGTGCTTCACTTCGCGTTGGCGCTGGTCGTAGTGACCGGCGTCGTCGAGTTATGGATGGTGATCGTCTGGTCAGTCGCATCGGGCGCGATGAACGCGTTGATGGCCCCCGCACAGAACGCGATCCTGCCGCAGCTGATCGACATGCGCGCGATCGCCAGCGCAGTCGCGTTCAACAGCTCAATCTGGAATGGGATGCGGGTCATCGGTCCCGCGGCGGCCGGTGTGATCATCGTCGTGCTCGGCACTGGGCAGGCCTTCTTCGTAACCGCCGTTGGCTACGCGCTCGCGGGCTTCATGACGATCGCACTCAGGCCTGCGCCGCGCCCTGTCGCTCCCCCGCGCGTCTCGACGGGCAACCCGCTACTCGAGGGCGCTCGTTATGTCCTTGGGAATCGGCTGTTCGTGGCCGTGATCGGGCTGTCGTTCTTCACGTCGCTGTTTGGCAGCTCCTATCAGGTGCTGCTTCCCTTCTTTGCCGACGACATCCTGGACGTCGGGGGGGCGGGCTTCGGCCTGCTTGAGGCGGCCGCGGGGCTGGGTGCGATCCTTGGAACGCTGGCGATCATTCGCCTCGGGGCGTCGCAACGCCGCGGCCAGATCATGCTGTTTGGCGCGATGACGTTCGGGCTGTTGGTCACCGCGTTTGCCGGAAGCACGATGATGTCGCTGTCGATGCTGACACTGTTCGGTGCCGGATTCGCCTCAAGCGTCTATCTGAACCTCGGGATGACCACGCTCCAGCTCGAGGTACCCGACGAGTTACGCGGTCGCGTGATGGGCATCTGGTCGATGACCTGGAACCTGGCGTGGGTCGGCGGCGCTGTTGCCGGAGGGATCGCGGAACTGATCGGGACGCAGGCGACCGTCGCCTTCGGCGGCCTCTCAGTGGCGGCGTTCGCCCTGGTGCTGCTGGTGATGTCCTCGGAGCTGCGCGAACTGCCCGGCGTGCCTCGGAGCGAAGGGGCGGCTGCGGGCTAGACCGGGAAGGCGACCAGCGATGTCGTCGACTGGATGCCATCGATCGTGCGGATCTGGTCGGAGAGAATCGCGGGCACGTCCGTCAGCTGCGGCGCTTCGAGTTCGACAACGATGTCGTAGGGTCCCATTACCTCGTGCACGTCGGTGACGAGGTCGAGCCCCTTCAGCGTATTCGCGACGCGCCGGGTAGTCCCCGGATCGGTGACGATCAGGATGAACGTTTTGGTCATTTCGCCCCGTTCCACCGTCGCGTTCCGAGATGTTCGGGTAAGCGCCCACAGTCCGGATTGCTGGTCGACCGATGCTATGATCGACGAGAATTCGGCAGGCACGTTGAGCGTAGCCACGTTCCGGTCGGATAATCTACGGCAATTCTGATGAGGTTGGTGGACGAATAGCCCACCGGCCCCACCGGGACCACCAGTTTGCCGCCGCTTCAGGCAGGCGACCGCACGAGTCCGGACACGTTTGACGACGATGTCCGGGGAATGCCTCGGCTGCCAGCACTCGCGAAGGCCGCCTCCATGAGTAAGAACCTCGTCGTCCGCTTTGCCGGTGAAGGCGGACAGGGGGTTGTCGGCGGATCCGAAATCCTCGCTGCTGCTGCAGCCGCCGTCGGCTATCACGTGCTGACATTCTCCACGTTCCCGTCGCAGATCAAGGGTGGCCCCGCCTGGGGCCAGGCCCGGATTTCGACCGATGAGATTCTCTCGTCGGGTGACGATCTGGACGTGCTCGTCGCGCTCAACCGCTACGCCTACGACCACAACGTCGAAGAGCTGAGCGAGCAAGGCGTCGTCGTCTACAACTCCGAGGAGTTTGAGGTCGACGAGGGCGGCCGTGCGATCGGCTTGCCCGCCGACCAGATGGCACGCGACTCCGGTAACCCGCGCGCGGCCAACATGGTCGTCATCGGCGCGGTCGCTCAGCTCGCGGGCTTCCCGCTGGAGCACCTCGAAACGTTCATCACGGCGCGCTTCACGCGCGGTCGTCCCGGCGACGACAAGATTATTGAAGGCAACATCTCCGCCCTGCACATGGGCGCGGAAGAAGCCGCCAAGACTGGCTTCTCGCTGGAGAGCCTCGATTCGCCCGTGCCGTCTCCGGATGAGCGAGTGCTGATCAAGGGCTTCGAGGCGGCTGGCCTCGGCGCGATCGCGGCTGGCCTCGAGACGTTCATCGGCTACCCGATCTCGCCGGCGACGACGATGCTGACCTATATGGAGGAGTTCCTCCACGGCGAGGGCAAGTTCGTCGGTCAATCGAGCTCCGAGATCGAATCGATTGCCGCGCTCGTCGGCGGTGGATTCTCGGGCAAGAAGATCATGACCTCGACCGCCGGACCCGGTCTCAGCCTGATGGGCGAAGGCCTCGGTCTGGCCTGGATGGCCGAGATCCCGCTGGTCGTCGTCGACGTCCAGCGTGGCGGCCCGGCGACCGGCCTCCCAACCAAGACCGAGCAGTCCGATCTGTTGATGGCGATGAACCCGGGGCACGGCGACATGTCCGTCCCGGTGATTGCGCCGGGCTCGATCGAAGAGGCGTTCTGGGGCGCGATTGAGGCGGTCAACTGGTCCGAGCGCTATCAGGGCCCGGTCATCATGCTCTCCGAGGCCTCGATCGCCGAGCGGCAGCAGGACATCGTGAAGCCCGACCTGAGCCAGGTGCGCGCGGAGTCCCGCGTCGTCTCCGATGGCTCGACGGGTAACGAGCGTTACGTCGGCGACGGCGTTGCCCCGTTCCCGGTGCCCGGTGGCCCCGGCGCATACGTCGCTAACGGCTCCGAGCACGACGAGCAGGGCGACACGACCCACCTCCCCGAGGTGCACGTCACCCAGACGCATCGACGCTTCAAGAAGCTCGAACTGCTCGCGAACGGTAGCTACGAGGCGGAACAGACGGGTGCCTCGATCGCGGTCATGCCGTGGGGCGGTTCGAAGGGTTCGGCACGCGGTGCGTACCTCGAGCTGACCGCAGGCGGCGAAGACCTCGCGTGGTACTACACGATGTTCCTCAACCCGCTGCCACGCGAGTTGCTCGCCGAGCTACAGGCGAAGGATCTCGTGCTCGTCCCTGAGCTGAACTACCTCGGCCAGCTCGCGCAGGTACTACGCGCTCAGGGCGTGAACGCTCACGCAGTGACCCAGTACACCGGTCTACCGTTCAAGGTTCGTGACCTCAGAGATCGCATCGCGGAAGAGCTCCGTACGCGGTCCGGAAAGTTGGCCACCGTATGAGCAAGCGGAACCCTGTCTACGACTTCAAGTGGTGTCCCGGCTGCGGGGACTTCGGTGTGAAGCGCTCCATCGAAGGCGCGCTCGTCGAGCGCTCCGCAACGCTGTCCGAGTCAGTCGAGAAGACGGCGATCGTCGCCGGCATCGGCTGCTCCGGGAACCTCGTGCACCTGCAGGAGGGGCCCCAGCCATTCGGGATCCACGGGATCCATGGCCGCACCTTGCCGATCGCCTACGGTCTCAAGTCCAGTCGCCCCGACCTGAACGTCCTGGTCGTGTCCGGCGACGGTGACTTCCTCAGCATTGGCGCCGAGCACATCGGCCCACAGGCGAAGCGGAACCTCGACATCACCGTCGTGATCATGGACAACGGTGTCTACGGCCTCACGAAGGGCCAGGCCTCACCGACCACCGAGCTCGAGGTCGTCACCTCGACGACGCCGTACGGCAAGCTCGACGACCCGATGTCGCCGTTGGAGACCTACCTCGCGGCCGGCGTCGGCTGGCTCGCTTCCTCGATGTCGACGCAGGTGAAAGCGCTGCAGGAGCTGATCGTCGAAGGGATGGCGCATCCCGGCTTCTCGATCATCCACGTGCAGTCGCCGTGCACGACGTACAACGACACCTACGCTGCCCTCAAGGGCAACGAGAAGGAAGGCATCGAGCCGATGGCCTTCCCGGTGCCCGAGGATCACGATCCCGCCGACCTGGCGTCGGCGTATCGGTTGGCCCAGGGTGGCCGGATTCCGATCGGGATGGTCTACCAGCGCCCCGACTCAGTGCCCGCCCACGAGCGACTGCGCGCCGCACAGGAGCGCACGGGTTCCCAGGAGAAGACCGTCGAGGAGCTATTCGCCGCCATGGCGATCTAGCGACTTCGCCTACTCCGACATTCTCGAGGGCAGCCGGCTGGCTGCCCTCGTTGCGTCCGGCACGAACGGCGCGAACCGCGCGGAGGTCGAGTGAACGAGACACGGCACGTCACGGTCGAAGGCATCAGGCTCAAGTTCGCCGCGTCGCACATGGCCACGCTCGGTGACGACCTCGAACCGTTGCATGGGCACAACTACATCGTCACCGCGCGCGTCGAGGGCGACCTGACTGACGATCGCTGGGTGATCGATTTCTCTGCGCTCAAGCGCTACGCCCGCGATGCGTGCGACTACCTTGATCACCACTTCTTACTACAGGCCGAATCGCCGCACCTCGATCTGGAGCAGGCGGACGGTGGATGGACGATTCGGTTCGCGGATCGGGAATATCGGATCCCTGAGCGCGACGTGATCGCCTTACCGATCGAGAACTCGACCGCTGAGCTGCTCGCCGAGTGGATCGCCGAGCGGATCATCGCGGAACTGCACGCCGGCGACCACTCGAACATCCGTCGACTCGCCGTCGACGTCGAGGAAATGCCCGGACAGGCGGGTGGTTACGCCCGGGACGTCTGACCTGAAACCGACGCTCGCCGCCGATTCGTTGACACCACTTCCCTACCCCGTACGATCGGCGGTCGAGGAGTGCCATGCAGATCAACTGGGAAGAGGCGATCAACCAGATCTTCGAGGATCGGTTGACCTGTCCGCGCTGCAGCACCGACAACCCATCCCTCGTGGTGGGCTATTCGCGGCGCCCGACGCTCAACAAGTTCGCGCCGCGGCACCAGGAGTGTCCGCGCGGCGAGGAGTGCGAGGCGCGCAAGCTGATCACGCTCTGTTCCACCTGCGCCGCCGAAGAGCGGCTCCCCGGTAGCGATGCCGATGCCGACCAGATGCTCGAGACCTACATGCTCGACTGCCGGCGCGATCTCGAAGACGCGCTTGATTATGTCGCCGATCTCTGGCGCGACGACTTCGAACTGGAAACAGAGAAGCTCGAGCAAGGCCTGCAGGACGTAGCGCCCGAGGTCTTCCGCGATGAACTGGTCTGGCGAGAGCGCCTGGAGACCGAATACCTCCGGTACCACCGAGAATTCCGAGGTCGTACGCGTCGTATTCCCCACGCCGGTTGGCGATCCGAGTACGTCGAGGAGCTACGCGCGCTCGGCTACGAGACACTGCTCGGCGACTAGTCACCGTGGCACAGCTGCGCCCCCTCCTCACGTACACAGCGGTGCTGTTCGTTTTCTTCGCGGTTGCCGTGACTGTGGGTTATGTCTACGAGCACGACCCCGAGCGCGATCTCGTGGAGGTGGTCATCGATCGGTCGGCGATTCCGGCCGGCGACGGTGAGTTCGCGTCCGGCACCGTGTTGAGCATCGAGGGCGGCATCGTCCGTTTCGCGAGTTCCCGCGGCGGCCTCGAAGTCACCCTGGCAGACGTCGTCCTCGAGGAACTCCGGCCGCTCGCGGATCCGGCCGCGGCGCCCTCGGGCATTGCGGTGAACCTCGGGGGGGAGCGGACGCCGGTCGAACGCGTCATCAGCGGCGTCGTGGTGATCCGCGCGACGGATACGCCATGAGGTCGCTCTCGCGAGCCGCGACGGCCCTCGGTCTCGCCGGGTTCGCGCTCGCGATCGTCATTGGTGCCGTGATTGGCGTGGGTCTTGGTGCCAGCGCGAGCGAGCCAGGGACCGACGAACTGTCGATCGACGATCCAGCACTGGCGGCTGCGGCGCCCGATCACGCGAAACGGTCGCCCGCTGGGTTTACAGGCTTTGGTTCGGCAGCGCTCTCGGGCGAGGTGATCGCCGGCGGCGAGTTGCAGTCTGTGGAGGCCGACGACAACGGCGGCACGCTGGTGTTCTCCGATGACGGACGAACCACCTCGATTCGCTACCTGAACAACACACGACTGTTCGAGCTGATCGCCGATGCTGATCTACTGCCGGGCGACACCGTGGTGATGCGGTTCGAGGGCAACGAGGTGGTCGGGATTCTGCGCATCTCGCCGGAACTGAGCGAAGACGCCGAAGACAGCTAGCAGCCGCTACTGCGTGATCCGCAGTTCCGAGGCATTCGCGCGGCGCATCGTACTGACCCAGGCCACCATCAACGTGACCGCAACGAGTCCCACCAGCGCCCCGATCCCGATCCCCAAGGTCGTCCAGTTCGTCTCGAGGACGAACGGCGGTAGCACGGGGACGCCGTCTTCAGTTACCTCGAGGAACGAGAGCATGATCGACGCGACCTGGCGCCCGAGCAGGATCCCAATCGTCGTACCGATCACGAGTACCGTGCCCCACTCGAGCAACATCGCGCGCAGGATCTGCCACGACGAGGTACCGACCGTCCTGAGCACCGCGAACTCAACGGTCCGACGGCGGGCGCTGAGGACCAATGTGACGACGAACCCGAGCGACGACAGTGCCAACACGGAGACGAACGCCACGGACAGAATTCCGCTACCGGACGCCTGGATGGTCGGATCGGCGCCGATCTCCTCGAGTTGGCGGCTCAGCAAGAGCCCGCTACGACCGACCAATTCGACTGGTGCCTCGCGATTGCGAAGAGATGCGACGATCGCCTCCTGATCTTCGATCGAGACGCCCGGATCGAAGTCCAGCCAGAGTTCGTCGCGCACCCGGAGCTCCGGCAGTGCGATCGTGCCGGCAAGCGAGCGCAAGTGCTCGTAGTTGACGATGACGAATCCCTGATCCGGCGTCATCGTCGGGAATAGTTCGACCCGTGCGCGCACGCTGACTGGCGCCAGGACGCCATCGAGTGCCGCAAACGGCGTCCCCCCAACACTCGTGCCAAATGCACCCATCGCAGGGGCATTCATCAGGCTGGCGATCGGGACCACTGGATCATTGAGTGCCAGCACGCGGCGGTTCGCACTCACCGTTGTGTTCCAGGTCCAGCGGGCGGCGTTGCGCCCAGATCGGACTCGATCGTCGACCCGTTCAAACAGCTCGTCGTCGCCCGGCGGACCGTAGATCGTCCAGCGAAACTCGTTCTCGAAGTCCTCGATCATGGTGCGAGTTCCGTCTGCGGAAACGGCCTCAATGTCGTCGAACACCAGCGCGCCCTCGACGCGCAGTCGGGCGGTCGTCTGGTCGGTGAGTTCCATGGATACGAGCCTCACCGGGGGCACCAGCGTCGATGGCACCTTCGAGACTGAGGCGACCCAGCCCACCCCGGCGGCGGTCGAGGAAAACGAATGGAGGTAACGCCCGGTCGCGTCAACGAAGGTCATCTGGATGCTGACCCGCGGCTGCCCTTCGAGCTCGCCCTCCGTTCGAACCGCGACGTGCAGCTCGGTCGTGTCGGCCGGTATCTCGAGGCCGCCGCCGGCCGGGACCGCCGATTCGAGCTGAGCGAGGAGGAAGTCCAGGTCGGCGTCCTCGGCGAAGTCCTCGCGGAACCAGAGCAACTCGCGCGCGAACGGCACATCGATCGCCAGCAGCGGCAGATTGGTACCCGAGGCAGCCTTGATCGTGCCTCGGTGCACGAGTGCGGCGTCGCTGACGCCGTCGATCGACCGCACGGTTTCGAGGTCGTCTACCCGCCATCCGCCGCTCGCGTCGAACACTGGTCCTCGGAACGGGACCCCGCCCTCGTATTGGGTGCGCTCGGTGAAGGATCGATCGACGGTCGGCCCGTAGGAGGCGGCGAAGGTGCCGACGGATACCGCCATCACGACGAGCAGCATGAGGCGCGCATATGCCGAGGGCGCGCGACCGGCGCGCCTCAGTCCGAGTGCCACCGCCGTGCCCTGCACCAGCATCAAGAGGCGTACCCCGAGCCGCAGGAGCGGTGGATAGAAGCGGAGCAACATCGCCGCGACCGCCAGCGTGAAGACCAGCGGCGACAGCAGCAACAGTGGGTCGGCCGACCATCCACCCACCGAATCAGGATCGAAAACGCTCCCCCGCTGGTCGAGCTGCCACAACATCAAGCCGGCCAGCGCAACGACCGCCAGGTCGAGGTAGTAACGCTGCACGAGACCCCGCGCGGCAGGGCGTGCCTGATCGCGCTTCACATCCACAATCCCGCGCCGCGCGGCCGCGAACGACGGGAGGAGCATCGCTAGCAGCGACAGCCCTGCCCCGGCTCCGGCCAGCAGGAATGCCGCCGGGGTCAGCGTCGCCGGCAGCGCCGAACCACCGGTGATCGGGTCGAAGGTCCCGGTGAAGCCCAGCGAGCGCACAGCGATCTGCGCCAGGAACGGGGCGATCGCTACCGCCGGTACCGCAATCACCAGCCCCTCGACCACTGACAGCCCGACGACCTGGGTCGTGCTCGCGCCGCGACCGACGTAGACGCCGATCTCCTCGGCCTGCCGTTCGAGGAGCATGTTCATCACCAGCACGACGTAGAACAGCACGATCCCGACGACCTGGAGCAGGATCAGCAGCAACGGAATCTGGGAGAAGGTCTGTGCGTTGCGGAACGTCTCGAGCTGGCGTTCCAGTTCGATCTGCCGCACGGCGAGCAGATCGAGGCGCTCGCCGATGTCCGTGTCCCACGCGTTCAGATCGTCGATCGAGCGGGTGACCTCGCTGAGGGAAATCGACTCGACGTCTGGAACGATGCCGATCCGGTGCTCTGCGGGGAGTTCAGGCCATTGCGCGCCGAGCACGTCGAACATCTGCGATTTCGTGGTCAGCAGCGGCATGCTGCCGCCTCCGCGACGAGCAAGCAGCGTCTGTGCGTCCTGTCCCCCCGCCGGGTCCGCGGGATTCAGGAAGAATGGCTGGAGTCGCGGGAGTAGCGGTTGCTGAGGGACGGACCAGTCGCCGGCGGTCTCGCTTAGCTGTAGGAACACCCAGCGCGGGTCGGCCGGATCGTCTGGCGCGACGAAGCCGACGATCGTCGCCGTCACCGTGGTGGCCGCGAACGTCGTCGGTTCGCAACGCACCTCGTCCCGCGCGACGTCGGGATCGTCTGAACCCGGGATCGCCTGACAGTCGTCGTATCTGTTTGGTCCGAGGCGGACGACGTCGCCGATCGCAGCGTGCACCTGGAAGCCGTCAGGCAACACCACCTCGAAACTACCGTTCGCCTCCGTCGCCGACTGGGGGAGCCGTCCGTCGACGACTTCGACGTGCTCTTCGAACCCCGAACTCCACATCACGAAGGCGCCCCAGGGCTGGCGCACGAGCGTCCCTGGCCGGGGCCTCACCGGGTCCTCAGGCGCCTCCTCCTCGAAGCCGACGAAGCTGAGGTTGAGCCGCTCGGTCCGTGCTTCGACCTGGATCTCATCCGCGAGGTTGCTGAGCCGGGCCTCACTGACCTCGTCCAGGGCGTCACGGCGGGCCGCATCGGCCGGGTCGCCGGTAGCGAGGCCGAACACGCTGGCGCGCACGATCTGATCGCGCGCCTCATCGAGGCCCCGGTCGAGCCGGAACTGCAGGCCCAGGTCGGACATCGTCGTGGTGTAGATCGGCGCCGCCGCCAGCAATGTCGCAGCGACCAGCACCCCAACGGCGGCGACGAGCATGAAGCGCCAGCCGGACTGGAGACGTCTGAGGGCGAAGCGCCAACCGGCGAACAGATCTCGCACGACCGGCAGTGTAGCCATGGCGTCGCTATACGTCTGTGTGCCGCCCTCGTAGCATGCGGGGACACTCAGCGCGGGGGCGTGGGGGTTTCGTGCTGAACGGTCGACAACAATTCGGTCTGGCGCTCAGCGCCGCGCTGGCCGGCCTCGCGTGGGGCTACCTCCGGCACCGCGGCGACCGCCGGGCGATGTGGTTTGGCGTGATCCAGGCAACCGAGTGGTTCATCGCCTACGGCGGCGCCGCCCAGGTCCTCCAGACGATGCGTGAGGCACTCGATGGCACCCGCGGGCCCGATCCCGATGACTTCGAGATCGAGCGGGTCACGCGTACCCGTCAGATCGTGAGTGAGCGCACGGGGACCGACGGCTAGCCTCCCCGCCGCCGACCCCTGCGATTGCTGGTTCGCTGCGGATCCCGCTGCTATCTTGAGCGCCGCCCAATCGATGACTATTGAGATGTGCTGGAGGATGCATGCCTGCACCGTGGAGCGACTACGAAGAGATCGTGACGCACATCTACAAGTTCGCCCCTGAGGCGACGCGGTCCGACTTCCTGGACATCTGCTACGCGAACGACATCTCGGATGACGTGGTCGACGGCTTCGACGCCCTCCGTGAGGGTGTGATGTTCAAGGCGACCGACGAGGTCAAGGCGGCACTCCAGGAGGCCGGTCAGATCGCTGACTAGCATGTCCGATGGCCCTGACGAACTGCGCGGCCGGGCGCAGGAGTGGGGCCGCGCCCTGCTGCTACAGGCGCCGTGGGAGCCGCTGACCGAGCGGCTCTCGTTGATCCTGGTCTCACCCAGCGCTCAATCAAGCATGGACGACGCGCCGCCGATGGCGACGCTCTGGATGCTGCTCGACCGGGCGGCGATGGGGTCCCTGCCTGACGCGCTCCGCCGCCCGCTGATGGAGACCGGCGCCACGATCGAGCGTCACCGTGCCACCGTCACGACGCCCGAGGTGGAGTTGGCCGTCCGTGGGGTCGAGGCGATCCAGCATCAGATCGAGGGGACTAGCCGGCGCGACCTGGAGCTGCGCTGGATCCTCGCCCACGCGACTCCAGTCGCTGACCGCCTGCGGCGCCTGGAGACGCTCGCGGCACAGGGGCGATTGCTGCCGCCGGATGGCCTCGAGCGGGCGGTGCGGAGCCTGTGGCTCGAGGCGCACGCGGCATCCCGGGCGCTGTGGCCGATCGGCGTTGCGCCTCGACACGCGCTCGCGCCGGCCGGGGAGCTCGCGGGTGCGCTGCTCCGCCTGGCCTGCCTGATCGACGAGGGCGCGTACCCACCCGCCGATCGACTGCGTTCCGAAGCCGCCGAGACGCGGATCGGCCTGCGGATTGGCGCCTGGCTCAATGACCTGCTGGCTGGCCTCGCCGGCGACGACGTGGCAGGGCGTCGCTCGGACACCGCGAGCGAGCAGGTGCTCGAGGAAGTGCGCCTCGTCCTGCGAGAACGCTACGCCGACCGCCCGTGGCTCCAGGAGCCGGCCGTCTACGAGCTTCGCGCTCGCCGCTAGCAACGTGAGTCCCGAGGACGTGGCGTGGCTCCGATCGGCGGAAGGCACCGCGGCCGTCCAGCTCGCGATCGAGCGGCGTATCGCCGGCGCGGATGATCTGCGCGTCATCGAGGCACTGAGACGCAGCTACGCCCCGGAACAGGCGCGCGCCGCTCTCGGGCTCGCAATCGGACGTTCGTCACTCGCCTCGAAGCTCCCAGACGCCGTTGAGCTGTTCTGCGACCGCGCCGCCGCCGAGCAGGCGTCACATGAGGTGGTCGCGCGTCACACCGCCCGGCGCTTTGCCGGGCGGACACGGGTCGCAGACCTCGGCTGCGGCATGGGCGGCGACGCACTCGCGATCGCGGTCGAAGCGCCCGTCGTTGCCGTCGATCGCGATCCCGGCCGGCTCGCCATGACCGAGGCGAACGCGTCGGCCCGAGGGCTCAGCGGCCGGATCGAACCGCGCCGTGCTGACGCTGAGACCTTCGATACCGAGGGCTGCGACGCTGCCTGGCTGGATCCGGCCCGCCGTGATGAGGGCGGTCGGGTCCTCGATCCCGAGCGCTGGTCGCCGCCCCTACCGATCGCGCTCCAGATCGGGCGACGTCTCGCCGGCGCCGGACTGAAGCTCGCACCGGGCATCGACCGCGACCAACTCCCCGCAGATGGCGAGCGTGAGTTCATCTCGCTGGACGGGCGGCTCGTCGCGGCGGTGCTCTGGCTCGGCGATCTCGCTGCGGTCGCTCGGCGTGCAACGATCCTCGGAATGAGCGGAGCGAGCTCGGAGCTGTCGGGGGATCCCGATCCCCCGGAGGGCCGGGTCCAGCCAGTCGGTCGCTATCTCTACGACCCGGACCCCGCGGTCGGCCGGGCGCAGCTCATCCACACGCTCGCGGATGCCATTGGAGCATGGCAACTCGACGCCCGCGTCGCCTATCTGTCGTCCGACGAATCGCAGTCGACGCCGTTCGCGAGGCGCTTCGAGGTGCTCGCGAGCCTGCCGTTCAGCGAGCGGGGGCTCCTCGACGAGTTGACGCGCCTCGGTGCCGCGCGCGTCGAGGTGATGCGGCGGGGCTCACCGATCGACACCAATGAACTTGCCGGGCGCCTCGACCGGCGGCTCGACGGAGAACGCGTGCTGACGGTCGCGCTGACACGCGTCGGCTCGGGGTCAACGGCGGTGGTCTGCGAGCGTCAGCGCGACTGAAGTCGCGACGCGATTGCTAGTTCACTGGTGCGAGCGTGGCACCGAAGAACTCGTACAGCAGGCGCAGGCGCAGTGCCTCGATCCCCAAGCCTTCAGTTGCGGAGACATAGCGCACCTCGCCGGTCAGTCCGGCCAACTCAGGCATCGCCAACGTCTCGAGATCCGCTTCGCTGCTGATTGGTTCACCGCCGTCGAGTACGAGCTCGTCGGCCTTGTTGAGGACGGTGAGCACCGGCAAGTCGGCCAGACCAAGATCGCTCAGGGTGCTGAGGACCGTCGCGTGCTGGGCAGCCAGGGCCGTCGAGGTCGCGTCGACGACGTGCAGCAGCAGGTCAGCCACCGCGAGCTCCTCAAGCGTGGCGCGAAAGGCGGAGACGAGCTGCGTCGGCAGCTTCTGCATGAAGCCGACCGTGTCCGTCAGGAGGAATGACTCGGCGGTTCCCGAGCCGACCCGCCGGGTCACGGGGTCGAGCGTCGCAAAGGGTGCGTCCGCGGCAAGCACATCGGCACCGGCCAGCGCGCGCATCAAGGAAGATTTGCCGGCGTTGGTGTAGCCGACGAGCGCGACGGTCGGGATCCCGAAGCGTTCGCGTCGGGCGCGCTGGAGCGCACGCTGTTTCCGCACCTGTTCGATCTGCGATTTCAGGCGCGTGATCCGGGCGCCGATCAGACGCCGGTCGGTCTCGAGCTGCGTCTCGCCGGGACCGCGGGTTCCGATCGCGCCCTCGGTCCGTTCGAGGTGCTGCCATTGCCCGCGCAGGCGCGGGAGCAGGTATTCGTGCTGAGCCAGCTCGACCTGCAGTGAGGCTTCTCGCGTCCGGGCACGACTCGCGAAGATGTCGAGAATCAACGCAGAGCGGTCGAGGACTTTGACCTTCAGCAGCTCCTCGAGGTTGAGCTGCTGCGACGGGCTGAGCGCGTCGTCAAAGACGACCGTTGTGTAATTGGTCGCGGAACGCTGGCTCATGATGTCGTCGACCTTGCCAGAGCCGATATATGTCGCTGGGTCCGGGCTCCGCCGTCGCTGGACCGTCGTCGCGACAACGGTGCCGCCTGCGGTCCGCACGAGGCGCCCGAGCTCACGCAACGATTCGTCGACGGACATCGCCTCGCGGTCTCGCGTATCGACAGCGACGAGGAATGCGCGCTCCTGGACCGGAGCCGTGCTGTGTAGGACACCACGACCGTTCACGGACCGGACGCTGGACGAGCGCCCGTTCGATGACGGTTGGACTTTGCGGCGTCGCTTTCGGGGTATCTGGGACCTCCCGCGTCCTCTTGAGACGCGCTCCCAGTCTAGCGGAGTGCCCGACGGCCCGAGTGGGCTTGTCTCGGATCGGCTAGAACACCGACTCCCCACGTGCGAAGCGCGATAGACGGCTCAGCGCCTCGTCCAGGCGATCGTCAGGCACGGTCAGCGAGATCCGGATGTAGCCCTCCCCGGCGTCGCCGTAGGAGGCGCCGGGCGTCACAACGACGCCGGTCTCATTGACCAGCCGGGCGGCGAAGTCACCCGAGGACGGCTCGCTCGAGGGCAGCCGCGCCCAGACGTAGAGCGACGCCTTCGGCGGATCGAGGTGGAGGCCCAGCTCCTGGAGCACCTCGACCGCGCGGTCCCGACGGCGCTGGTAGATCTCGTTATGTGAGGTAATCGAATCGCGCGGGTCGTCAAGCGCCGTGATCGCCATCTGCTGGATCGCCTGTGGCAGCCCACTGTCCATGTTCGTTTTGACGCGCGTGAGAGCGTCAATCACCTCGGCGTTTCCCACGGCCATCGCCGCGCGCCACCCGGTCATGTTGAACGTCTTCGAGAGCGAATTGAACTCGATCGCGACGTCGCGGGCGCCGTCCACTTCCAGGATCGACGGAGCGACGTAGCCATCGAACGTCACGTCCGCGTAAGCGAGGTCATGCGCAATCACGACGTCATTGTCACGCGCCCACGCGACCGCCCGCTCGAAGAATGGCAGATCGGCAAGCGCCCCGGTCGGATTGTTGGGGTAGTTGAGCCAGAGGATCCGCGCGCGGCTAGCGTCGGCGGGCGCGATGTCGTCGAGGTTGGGCAACCAACCGTTCTCCTCGGTCAGCGGGATACGCACCGACTCGCCCCCGGCGAACATCGTTGCGACCTCGTAGACCGGGTACCCGGGATCGGTGATCAGCGAGATCTCGCCCGGGTCGATCAGGCAGAGCGGCAGATGCGCGATGCCCTCCTTCGATCCGAGCAAGACGACCACTTCGGATGCAGGATCGAGCACGACTCCGTGTCGATTCGCGTACCAGCGGGCCATCGCCTCGCGGAGTTCGGGGAGCCCTTCGGATTCCGGGTAGCGATGGTTCGCCGGGTCCGTGGCGGCCTGCTGGAGCCGCTCGATCAGGTACGGCGGCGTCGGTAGATCCGGGTCGCCGATGCCGAGCGAGATGACGTCGACACCTTCCGCTCGCTTCGCCTCGATCATCCGTGAGATAGCGGCGAAGAGATACGGCGGCAGCTGCTGCACACGTTGAGCGAGTTGCATGGAGGAGTCCATCCTGCGGGCGAACGAAACGCGCGCCGGGTCTCGGCGCGCCGAGCGCTGAAGCGAGTGGATCGGAAGTGGGAGCCTAGCGCCAACCGCCGAAACGCGCCTTGACGCCGGCCTTCCGCTTCGCCGCGAGGCGCTCAGCGATCTGCTCTTCGTCGGTCGTTCGCCGGTACTCGAGGCCACCCTGGCCCGGCCGGAACCCGGCCTCAGAGCAGAGCCGGAGCGCAGGCTTGATATCAGGTCGAACGCGAACGGTGGCGCGGCGTGCGTCCTGCGTCGTCAGCTGATAGATCGCCGCCTCGAGCAGCAACTTCCCGTACCCGTTGCCCCAGTGCTCTGGTGCGACCGCCAGTTCGAGGACCTGTCCCTCCGCCGCCTTCACGGCGCCATTGACGGCGAACCCGAGGATCTCGCCATCGGCCTCCAGGACGCCAGCCCAACTGTGAACGTCAAAGAAGTAGTCGAATGTGCCGGCGGCGCGTGCGAGCTCGCCGTAGGCGGCGTTCCAGATCTCGAACATGCGCTTCACGTCATCGTCGGTCGCGCGGCGCATCGTCAGGTGCTCGGGGAACTCGGGGATCGCCTCGGGATCCAGTCCCGGATGAGTCATATCGAGCCACTCAGCGAAAAACGTGAAACTCGCGTCGTCGAGGAGCGGCTTCAGCCAATCGCGCTCGCGGACTTGGACGAGATCCATCGTCACGAAGTCGACGTCGGCGTTCGCGATCTCTTCGCGCAGTTCCTCGAACATTGGCTGGAAGTGCTGGCGCATGGAATCGAGGTCTTCGAACTGCCAGTACAAGGCGATCTCGCCCTGCTGGCGGATCAGTGCGAGGTCGCCGACGTCCCCGCTGATCGAGGTCACCCCCGAGGTGTCCGTTAGCTCCGACCACGCCCGCGCGTTCATCGGTACGTTTCGCATCAACATCACTCGGTCGGAAGGTGCTTGCGTCATCGTTCCCATACCGCCTCGAACACTCTGGTTGCTGGACCGGAAAGCGAAATGGGGCCGTCACCGGCCCATTCGATATGCAGCGTGCCACCCGGAACGCTAACGTCAACCTCGTTGTCGACGGCGTCAGCCAGACGGGCCGCAACAACGGCGGCGCAGGCGCCGGACCCGCAGGCCTGTGTTTCGCCTACGCCACGCTCCCACACACGCATGTCGAGGTGGGTCCGGTCCTGGACCTGGATCACCTCGTAGTTGGTGCGATTCGCGAAGATCGGGTGTCGCTCGACGAGCGGACCCGCACGGTGGAGCGGGTAATCGGCCGGCGGTTCGTCGATAAACCGGACCGCGTGAGGGTTGCCCATCGAGACGAGGGTGACGGGGAAAGTTTCGTCGATTCCATCGCCACGCACGCTGATCGGCAGGTCAGTGACCGGGGGGCTTTGCTCGATCTGAACACCGACGCTCGCCGGATCGAGGTCGGGGGGCGCGAGGGTAAGACGAACACTCGCGACCAGCCCGTCGGCGCCGCGCGTCGCGCGCGTTTCGACGATTCCGCTCAGCGTGTCGACAGTCATCGATCCGTCCGCCGATTCAACGAGACCACGGTCGAGGCAATACTTCACGAAGCAGCGGATGCCATTCACGCACATCTCGGCTTCGGAGCCGTCGGCGTTGATGATCCGCATCCGGCGGTCCGCGCGTTCCGAGGGCAGCACGACGATCACGCCGTCAGCGCCCACACCCTGATGACGGTCGCAGGCCTCGATCGCGAGGCGCACCCAGGCAGCATCGTCTGCCGGGGGCTCCGGCGACGGCTCGAGCACGACAAAGTCGTTCCCGGCGCCGTGCATCTTCCAGAAGTCGAGCTTGACCATCAATTCATCGTACGGGGCCCTGTGCGGCTCCCTCAATAGCCGCAAGGACCGCGTCGCGACTCCGTGCATCAATCCAATTGATCCGCTCGTCGTCGTCGCGGAACCACGTGCCCTGCATGCGAATCAGCCGATGGGTCGCCGTCTGGGTCCGGCTGAGCGCCTGTTCGACCGTCCAACTGCCATCGAGGACGTGCAACGCCTCGGCATAGCCGATCGATCGGAGCGCCTCGAAGCCGTCCCCATGGGCGGTCACTAGCTCCTGGGTTTCCTCGACGAGCCCACATTCGTACATCGCGGCGGCGCGGACGTCGGCTCGGGCATACAGCTCGCGTCGAGGCCAGCGCAGCCCGAGAGCGCTCCACGTGAAGTCGGGCGGCTCTTTCCGCAGCGGAGGCACCGGCTCTCCGGTGGCCTCGATGATCTCGAGCGCGCGGATCACCCGGCGCACATTGTTGACCTCGATGCGGTCGGCCGAGGCGGCATCGACCGAGGCAAGGCGCTGATGGAGCAACTCAGCCCCATTCTCCTCCGCGATCGCTTCCAATTCGTCCCGGAATGTGGGATTCGGCTCGATACGTGGAACGATCTGGCCCTCCAACAAGGCCCAGAGGTAGTGGCCCGTACCGGCGACAACCAACGGCATCTGTTCCCGGCCCCAGATCTGCTCGAGTGCGGCCCGCGTCCGATCGAGCCAATCCACGAGTGTCCACGGGGCGGCCGGATCGACGATTTCAACGAGGTGGTGCCGAACCGCGGCTTGCTCCTCGTCCGTCGGCGCCGCGGTGCCGATGCGCATCCCGCGTCGAATCTGCCTCGAATCCGCCGAGACCACCTCGATCGGGAGGCGTCGTGCCGCGTCGACCGCGACGGCAGTCTTGCCGGATGCCGTCGCGCCGAGCAGGACGACGAGGTGGCGCCCTTTCACGCCCGGGTGCGGCGGTGGGCGTGCGCGAACGCGCCGCAGATCGAGGCGAACTCGGCCGGCTGGAGAGATGCCCCGCCGACCAGCGCGCCGTCGATGTCGAGCTGCGCGGCGAGGTCGGAGGCGTTCTCAGCGTTGACGGAGCCGCCATACTGGATGCGGATCAACGATCCGGTGGCTTCACTGAAACGATCGCCCACCAGCGCGCGAATGCTCGCGGCGGCTTCCTGGGCGACACCGGGCGTCGCAGCGAGGCCGGTACCGATCGCCCAGACCGGCTCATACGCGATGACGGTCCCAATCGGGAGCGTACGAAGCCCCTCGAATGCGGCGTGCAGTTGCCGGCGCAACACCGCATCGGTGTTGCCGGCGCTCCGCTCCTCCGACGACTCTCCGACCGCCAGGATCGGCGTCAGTCCCGCTTCGATGACCGAGCGGAGCTTCAGATTGGTCTGTTCGTCCGTCTCCCCAAACACCTGGCGGCGCTCCGAGTGCCCGACAATCACGTGCGTCGCCGTGTCAGCCAGCATCGCCGCGCTCTGCTCGCCGGTGAAGGCGCCTTCAGGCTCCCAGTGGACGTTCTGAGCGCCGACATGCAGTGACCCGTCTGCTAGTGCGTCAGCGGCGTCAGTGAGCCACAACGCTGGCGGACAGATCACGATCTCCACGTCGGTGATGCCGTCGAGCGCGGCACGGAGGGCGTGCAGCAGTTCGCCGGCGTGCGTTCTCGTGCCGTGCATCTTCCAGTTGCCGCCGACGATCGGGACTCGATTCGGGTCAGCCACGCGCCACCGCCTAGGGCCCGTACGGCTCGAGGCGCCCCGCGTGAGCGAGCGCAAGCGGGACAACCTCGCAGGCACGGATCGTCCCCAGGACACCACGCGCACAGCCAAGTTCAGAGAAGTAGTGCGTCTCGTCTGGCAGCGTGCGATGGCCGGTCATCAGCAGCGGAACCGGGTGCCAGGTGTCGACTTCCTCGAGCGCCGGGGCACTTCGATCCCCCGTCACCAGCAGGAGGTCAGGACTGAGGCGCATGATCGCCGGCACCGCCTGGTCGAACACGGCGATCGCCGATCGCTTCGCCGCGAATCGCGCTCGAGGGTCGCCGGTCAGCGTCGTCCGGTGATGGATGAAGAAGCAGTCGAAGTCGTCCCAACGTGCGGCGGTCGCCTCGACCAGAGCCGCCGGATCGCTATCCGCGGCGATCACCTCGAGGCCTGCTCGCTGTGCCAGCGCCGCGTGTGTCTCCGATCCAGAGACGACTGCTGCGCGAAGCCCCCAGCGGTCGTCGAAGGATTCGAGATCGGTGCCCTCGTCGAGCGGCGTGGTGAGCGGGTCATAGCCCAGCAGCGCCAGGAACGCTGTCGCCGGCCCGGGCGTGATGCCGTGCGCGATCGGCAGCAGCTGTCCGAGCGAACCCTGCTCAGCCATCCGGTCGAGGTACTTGGTGTCCGCGTCTTCCAGTTCTGTGCGCCCACGTGAGTTCGGCAAGCCACCCAGGCCGTCGAAGACGTAGATCACGATCTTGGTTTCGGCTGGGCGCAGGAGGCGCCGCGCGACTTCTGTGGTCATGCAGTCATGTTATCGCGCTGCCTCGGCCGGGCGACCGGCCGACGACCGTTCAATCGGCGTCGATCAGGGCCTCGAGGCCGGGCAACACTCGGCCCTCCAGCAGCTGGAGCGAGGCTCCGCCGCCAGTCGAGCAGTGTGAGATGCGGTCTGTGACGCCAGCACGAGCAACCGCGGCGGCCGTTTCTCCACCTCCAACGACCGTAGTCGCATCATCGAGATCGGCCAGCAGTCGCGCGACCTCGAGCGAACCGCGATCGAATGGCTCGCGCTCAAACAAACCCATCGGCCCGTTCCACGCGATCGTGCGCATCGGCGCCAGCGCCGCGCGAAAGTCCTCGACCGTGTCGGGCCCCACATCGAGGATTCGGAAGTCCGGCGGAATCAGGTTCACCGACACCGCATCGACCGTCTCACCGGCGGAATCGCTGATCACCACATCCCGAGGAAGCACGAGCTTCAGGTCTGGCCGCTTCGCCGCCTTGCGCATCACAGCAAAGGCATCCTCGATGCGTTCGGGTTCCGCGAGCGATGCACCGACATCGATCCCCTGCGCCATCAGGAACGTGTTGGCAATGCCGCCTCCCACGCAGATCACGTCCGCCTGATCGCAGAGGTGTTCAAGGATCGCGAGTTTCTCGGTGACCTTGGCACCGCCCAGAATCAGGCCGAGCGGCCGCTCCGGTGCGTCGATGATCCGGCTCAGGTAGTCGACCTCGCGCTCCATCAGCAGCCCCGCGACACCGGGCAGATAGGTGGGGACGCCGACGACCGAGGCATGCGCCCGGTGCGCCGTGCCGAAGGCATCGCTCACATAGACGTCGGCGAGATCAGCCAGCGCTCGTGCGAAGTCGGGATCGTTCGACTCCTCTTCCGCATGGAATCGAACATTCTCGAGGACGACGATCTCGCCCGGCTCGAGCGCGTCAACCGCCGCCTGTGCCTCCGGACCGACGCAGACCGGTACCGAACGGACCTGCTGCTCCAACAACGTCGAGAGGTGCTCGGCGACCGGGGAATTACGCAGTTCTTCGACCACCTCGCCGCCCGGACGACCGCGGTGTGAGCAGATGATGATTCGAGCACCGGCGCCCTGCAGCGCCCAGATCGTGGGGATCGACTCGCGAAGCCGGTGGTCGTCGAGGATCCGACCGTTGACGAACTGGACGTTGTAGTCGACGCGCAGGAAGACACGTTTTCCCTGGAGATCGATATCCCGAATCGTTTGCTTTCTCATCGGGTGGCTCTCCATCGAGATTCGCGACGTTGTGGGGCGCGAGCAAGGGGAGCAAGCGTGATCGAACAGGGCCAGTGGGTCGGGATGATAGGCAGCACCTCCATCTCGGGCAATGGCGCTTCGGTCCGTCGCCCAACCCCTTAGGTCACCCGGCCGATCGCCTGGGACGCGTACTCCGTGAGTCGCTCCAGGTGCTCACGCCCGACGCCCGCGTCCTCGAGGACGGCGATCGCCTGGTCGCGCTCTTCGATCGCGCGCTGTTCCGTCGCCTGGCGTCCGCCAGCGGCCTCGATCAACACCGCGATCTCATCTAGGTCTTCATCGGCATGCGGAGCGGATTCGTAAAGGCCTTGAAGGGCTGGCTCGGCGCCACCCGTCGCTTCGAGCGCCGACACGACCGGATAGGTCATCTTTCGCGACCGCAGGTCGTCCTGCACCGGCTTCCCCGTCACCGCGGGGTCGCCCCAGATCCCAAGGATGTCGTCCACCATCTGGAATCCAAGGCCGATGTGGCGTCCGGCGGCACGAAAGGCCTGCACGGTTGGTTCGTCGGCACCGGCCACGATCGCCCCGAGGGCGAGCGGCGCCGCGAACATCGCTGCGGTCTTGCCACCAGCCATCGTCAAGTACTCGGCGACACCGACGTCGCGACGCTCCTCGAACGAGATGTCGTGATATTGGCCTTCGACCAGTCGGATGCAGGCATCGTCGAGCTCACGCATCGCTCGCACCGTGATCGAGGCCGACACGCCGCGATCGAGGAGTCCGTACATCGCTGCCCGCGCGATCGTGAACATGCCGTCCCCGGTGTTGATCGCGTGCGCTTCGCCCGCGAACGTCCACACTGTTGGGCGATCGCGGCGACGGTCGCTGCGGTCCTCGACATCGTCGTGCAGCAGCGAGAAGTTGTGGACGAGCTCGACCGCGGCGGCCGCGGGCACCGCGCGCTCCGCGTCCCCGCCTGCGAGTTCGGTCGCCAGTAGTAGCCCGACCGGCCGGATCATCTTCCCGGGCGAAGCGTCCACCGCTGTTCCCGAGGAGTCCTCCCATCCGAGGTGGTACCGCATCCAGGCGAACAGCCCTTCGGACCGCTCCCCGACCACGGCTCGCATCTCCGCGGTGGTGAGTGCGCGGTATCGGTCCGCTCGCGATTCCAGATCGCTCATCCCAACTCCGTCGGTTCGATCACGAGCGTGCTCTCCTCGGCTGCGGTCACGGCACCCCGCGTGAACAGCAACGGGCGCGTTCGCCCGGCCATGTACTCGTCGATGCAGTCGTCGTACCGAGGATGCCCGGGGATTCCGCTAATCCCGGTTGGCAGCTGGAACGTCGAGTCATCGAAGTTCGCCAGGTCGATCACCTGGCGGTACGCGGGCGACACGCCGCCGCGTTGATCGCGCTCCTCGGCCACCGGTGTCGACACCTGCCAGACCGTGTTCACGTCGCCACCAGCCGGTCGTGACCCTCGAGAAAACGAGCGGCCAGCCACGGGGATCGCCGCGAACGCGTGCTCGAAGTGCAACCGGTGCTGACGCCCCCAGGACCACGCCGACGGTTCGTGGCCCTGCCCCGCGCGCAGCTCATCGACGGCTCGCGACAGCGCTCCGCTCAGCGCTCGATCGCGCTCATCGAGGTCGGCGAACGCCGGTAGCCGCGGCGCCGACACCTGGTCGAGCACCCAACCCTGCAGGCGATAGCCGAACGACGACTGCGCCGTCCCGCCGCCGGGCGCTGCGCCGAACACTTCTCGTGCGCCGCTGCCGCCGACTCGTTCAACAAGATCCCGCGCTAGCTCACGGTAGGTCGCTTGCACGATTGCCGCGCCGGGACCGTCGACGGTCAGCACACCGCCCCAGGCCCGCAGCGCCTCGAGGGCTCGACCGGCCGTCAGACGCTCGACGAGCAGATCCCGCAGCGTGCTCAACGCCTCAGAGCGTTGGTCGGTCTGGATCGCCTCAAAGCTCTGCGCGTCATGGCGCGCTGTCTCTTCGACGAGCGCCGCGATTCGCTCGGCACGCCAGGGTTCGCACCAGTCATCTCCGAGCGTCGAGCTCGACCCCGGTGCGTTGTTGGCGGCCACCACGTACCCGCGCTCGGGGTTCTCGATCGCCGGCAGCTCGCCCGCGGCCCGAGTAGACGTCGGTCCGTCGGAGGTCGCGCCATCCGCCGGTAGCAACCCGTCGCCTGGGCCACGTCGTGGAACCGAGCCCGCGAGCCGCTGGCCAATCGTTCCGTCGACGTGGGCGTACACGAAGCCAAACGTCGAGCCGTGCCAGCCGTCGATCGCCTCGTGCAGATCGTCCACCGACGTGGCCCGGAGCAGCCCGAGAAATGGCGAGGCGAGGTCCCCCGGCTCCAGGGCCGTGCACCGCAGCGCGACCGCGCGGTCCTCGCCGTGCTCGCCCGGATCGATGATTGGGCCATGCCGTGTCGTCAGGACCACTTCGTCGACCGGCTTGGCGCCGCGCACCATGATGCGTTCGGTGCGGCGTTCCACGGTCTGCCAGCCGTCCGGCGTGCGGTAGCGGTCCCGCTGCTCTGGGTCGATCCGCTCGACGAAGCAATCGGCGACGTCGGCCATGCCGGCGGTCAGGCCCCACGCGAGAGTCGTGGTGTGGCCGATCGCGATGCCTGGCACGCCCGGCGCGTCCGCTCCGATCGCGTCGATCACGCCACCCTGTACATGGCTCACGTGAAACAGGCCGGGCAGCCGGGTCTCCACGTGGGGGTCGGACGCCAGGAGCGGCATGCCGGTGGCCGATCGTGACCCGGCCACCGCCCACGCATTCGAGGCCACACCCGCCGGAACGCCAGCCCGCAACGTGCTGCGGTACGCGTGGAGCAGTCGCTCAGCGCTTCCCGCGTATGGCTCGCCGGTCTGGGTCGCCCCGTGCGAGGCGTAGGGCGGATCGAGGAGTGCGGCTCGCTCTCCGCCAAGCGCCCGCCGAAGCTGCTCCCGCAACAACTCCGACTCCCAGTTCGTCGCGAAGCTGAACATCAGCAGCCGACCGATCAGCATCGTGTCCGAGGGCTGCCACGGTTCTGGCCGCATGCCGAGCAACGAGAATTCGGGCGGCAACGCAGCAAGCGCCTCGACGCCCGCGTTCACGCCGCGCGCGTACGCATCGAGGAGCATGCCGTCGCGAGCTGAGGCGTCAGCCGCGTCCGCGATGGCGAGTCGCCCGAGTCCGAGGCGCCGCATGAATCGATCGCTCTCAACCAGAGGTGGTCCGACCAGTTCCGCCAGGCGACCGGCTGCGACGCGGCGCATCAGCTCCATCTGGAACAGCCGGTCCTGCGCGTGCACGTATCCCTGACCGAAGAGCGCGTCAGCTTCGGTCTGAGCGAAGACGTGCGGAACGCCGTGGATATCGCGGATGATCTCGAGCGAAGCCTCGAGTCCGCGCGCGCTCGTGCGGCCAGCCGCGATCGGGTGACAGCTCGAACTGGATGCTGCTCGCCGAGCGCGCAGCGCGCCCGGAACGAATCCCGCGGCGAGCCGCAGCGCGCTGGGCGAGATCACGTCGCCAGTGAGGTCACGCGGACGGGCCGGCCGCCGCAGCTTCGCGGCGCATCCGGTCGTCGATCGCGTTGACCTTATTCAGCCGTCGTTCGTGCCGGCCGCCCTCGAACTCCGCGTCGCGGAACGCGCGCAGGACCTCGGTTGCGACGCCGCGGCCGATCGCCCAGGCGCCCATACTGAGCACGTTGCAGTTGGTGTGCTCGCGAGCGCGTTGAGCGGAGAAGGTGTCGTGGCAGAGGCCGCAGCGGACACCGTGCACCTTGTTCGCGACGATCGAGGGCCCGACACCGTTCGAGCAGATCAGTACGCCGAAGTCATGAGCCCCGGCCGCCACGGCCTGGGCGAGTGGTTCTGCAATATCGGGGTAGTCGACCGATTCGAGTGAATCAGTGCCGAAGTCGGTGACCTCGTCACCCCAGCCCTTCAGCTCCTCGACGAGGATCTGTTTCAGCTCGAATCCGGCGTGATCAGAGCCGATCGCAACTCGCATGGAACCCCCGCTGCGCTGATGGGTCGATGGTACTAGAGGCCCGTTTCAGGCGCGTCTGGTTCAGGGTCGTCCTCGAGCAACCCTTCGATAATCGAGCTGGCGTCGACCGCGCCCGCTCGCAGCACCCGAGGTGGATGCCTGGTCAGATCGACAACCGTCGACGGCACGCCCTCGGAGCGGTCACCGCCGTCAAGTACGGGCAGCAGCTCGCCGAACACCGCCTCGACACCGTCGGCAGTGGTCGCCGGCCTCTCACCGTGGCGGTTCGCGCTCGAGACGGCGAGGACGCCGCCGCAGGCTCGAATGATCGCTCGGGCGAACGGGTCATCCGGTTTGCGGACTCCGATCGTCCCGGCCTCGGTGACGACCGGTGCAACGATCGACGAATCGGCCGACGCGCGGACGACCGCCGTCAGCGCGCCCGGCCACAGACCGGCGATCGCGTCCAGAGCGCCCGGGTCGGCGAGATGGCGACTGAGGTCCACGATCGAGTCGAAGAGCACCGCGATCGGCTGATCCCCCTCGCGCCCTTTGGCCTCGACGAGCGCAGCGACGGCCTCGCGGTCGGTCGCGAGCGCGGCGAGACCGTACACCGTGTCGGTTGGGATCCCAGCAATTCCGCCGGCCATGATCCGTCGAACAACCTCGTCAGAGTCCGTAGGTGAGACAATGGTCAGCGGTCGGTTCCTTGGACTGAGGCTCGAAGCCGCGACGCAGCGTGTAGCGGTTCGTTGACCGGACTATAGCCGCTGGATAGGCTGCGTTCTTAGCGGTCCACTCCCCTGGAATCCGTGCCCTTATGGTCGAAACGACAGACGTTCCCGCTTCGGCGGATCGGATTCGCGCTTCCGGCGACAGCGAGGTCGCTACCTACCTCGAAATCGCGGAACACCGCGAACCCGGCCAGGTGCTGACGCCGGCTCCCAACGCCCCCGAATCGGTCGTGGTTCTCGACTACGGCTCGCAGTTCTCGATGCTGATCGCCCGCCGGATCCGCGAGGCGAGCGTCTACTCAGAACTGGTCCCCTGGGACGCCGCCCCCGAGAAGCTCAACCACCTCAACGTGAAGGGCTTCGTACTCTCGGGCGGCCCGGCGTCCGTCTACGACGAGGGCGCCCCCCAGCTGCCCGACTGGGTGGTCGCCTCGGGCTTGCCGATCCTTGGCATCTGCTACGGGATGCAGCTCCTGGCGCATAAGCTCGGCGGCAGCGTCGAGCCGGCGACGAGCCGCGAGTACGGCCACGCCATCCTCGAGGTGGGCGAAGCAGCGAGCGGGCTGTTCCAGTCGCTGCCGGCAACGCTGCCGGTCTGGATGTCACACGGGGACCGCATCGAGCGTCTGCCAGCTGGATTCCGCTCGATCGCGCAATCACAGAACGCGCCGATCGCGGCAATGGCCAATGACGCTGGCCACTACGGCATCCAATTCCACCCAGAGGTCGTGCACACGCCACAAGGCGAGCAGGTGATTCGGAACTTCCTGTTCGAGGTCGCCGGCTGCGCCGGCGACTGGACCGCCAGCTCGTTCGTCGACGAAACCGTTGAGGCGATCCGCGAGAGCGTCGGCGACGGCAAGGTGATCTGCGCCCTGTCAGGCGGCGTCGACTCGGCCGTCGCGGCTGCACTCGTGCATCGCGCGGTTGGTGATCAGCTCACCTGCATCTTCGTCGACAATGCCCTGCTGCGAATGGGCGAGCCGGAACGGGTCGTCTCCACCTTCCGCGAACAGATGCAGATCAACCTGCTCCACGTCGAAGCGCAGGATCGCTTCATGCGCGAACTGGCTGAGGTGACCGCGCCTGAGACCAAGCGGATCCGCATCGGTGAGACCTTCATCCGCGTCTTCGAGGCCGAAGCGGCAAAGCTTGGAGAGGTCGACTTCATCGTGCAGGGCACGACCTACCCGGACGTGATCGAGTCTGCGTCCACCGGCAGCGACGCCACGGTGAAGATCAAGACACACCACAACGTGGGTGGGCTGCCGAAGGACATGAAGTTCACGTTGATTGAGCCGCTCCGCAACCTCTTCAAGGACGAGGTACGGCGTGTCGGTAAGGAACTGGGTCTCTCCGACGAGATGGTCTACCGCCAGCCGTTCCCCGGCCCCGGGCTCGCGATCCGCGTGATCGGCGAGGTGACCGCAGAGAAGCTCGACGTCCTCCGTCGCGCCGACTGGATCGTCATGGACGAGATCAAGAAGGCGGATCTTTACTACGACCTGTGGCAGTCGTTCGCCGTGCTCACCGACACGGCCACGGTCGGCGTCCAGGGCGACTTCCGCACCTACGGGCACCTGATCGCCCTGCGCGTGGTCACAGCCGAGGACGCGATGACCGCCGACTGGGCGCGCCTGCCTTACGACCTGCTCGCGAGTATCTCGAACCGGATCACCAACGAGGTCCCCGAGGTGAATCGCGTCGTCTACGACATCACGTCGAAGCCGCCGGGCACGATCGAATGGGAGTAGCCCAATGAGCGGGAGTAGCCCACTGAACGTTCTGCTCCTCGGCAGCGGCGGCCGCGAGCACGCGATCGCCTGGAAGCTCGCGCAGTCGCCGCGGCTCTCCAAGCTCTGGATCGCACCGGGGAATGCGGGCATGACCAACCTCGGCGAACTCGTGCCCGACGTCACCGTCATGGACTTCGACGCCGTCCTCGCACTCGCGACGCGCGTCAGCGCCGATCTCATCGTCGTCGGTCCCGAGGATCCGCTCGTCGTCGGCATCACCGACCGGCTCAACGACGCCGGCTTCCGCGTCTTCGGCCCCAGCGGTCCCGCCGCTCAGATCGAGGGCTCCAAGGCGTTCGCGAACCAGCTGATGGCCGAGGCCGGCATCGCCACCTCGATTTCCGAGGCCTTCGACGATCCCGAGGCCGCCAAGGCCTACGTTCGCGCCTGCGGTCACCACGTGGTCATCAAGGCCGATGGACTCGCGGCCGGTAAGGGCGTCACCGTCTGCGACGACATTGCCCAGGCCGAGGCGGCGATCGACCGCATTATGGTCGATCGCGCCTTCGGCGACGCCGGAACGCGCATCGTGGTTGAGGAGCGCATGTACGGCCGGGAGACCTCGGCGCACGCATTCACAGACGGCGTGACCGTGCGCCACATGCCGTTCTCGTGCGATCACAAGCCGGTCTTCGACGGCGACGTCGGCCCGAATACCGGTGGGATGGGCGTTTACTCGCCGTCCGGCTGGCTCGACGACGAGACGGCCGATCGGATCCGCCGCGATGTGACCGAGCGCGCTGTCGCCGCGCTCGCCGCGTCCGGCCGCCCCTACGCCGGCGTCCTCTATCCCGGCCTGATGGTCACAGACGCCGGTCCGAAGGTCGTCGAGTTCAACTCCCGCTTCGGCGATCCCGAGACGGAGGTTCTCCTCCCGAAGCTCCGTACGGACCTCCTCGACATCCTCGAGGCGGTCGCCGACCGGCGGCTCGGGGACGTCGAGGTCGAATGGGACGACGTCGCCACGGTCGCCGTGATGATGGCGTCCGGCGGCTATCCCGGCAGCTACGAGACTGGCAAGCCGATCAGCGGCCTCGAGACCGTCGACGCCGACGTCCAGGTCTTCGTCGCCGGCGCGCGCGAGGAGAACGGCCAGCTCGTGACTGCCGGCGGGCGGGTGCTCTGCGTCGTCGCGCACGGCGCCACGATCGAGGAAGCACGCGCGAAGGCCTACGACAACGTGTCGCGTATCTCGTTCGAGGGCGCCCATTACCGAACCGACATCGGCCTGACGGCGGACCAACCGCTCGAGGCCGCCGTCCGATGACCGCTCACGCCACCGGCTAGCTCGAAGGAGCATTCCCCATGGCCGAACCTGCCACTCGCGAGTACACGGCAACCAAGCCGATCGAGATGTTCCCCGGCGTCGTCCGGCGAACGCTTGTGTCTGGAGATAACGTCACGCTCGTTCAGATCACACTCAGCCCCGGAGCCGAGGTGCCGCAACACACGCATCCCCACGAACAGGCCGGAACCGTCGCCGACGGCGAGATCGAGCTGGAGATCGGCGACGCCTCCTGGAAACTCGGCCCCGGTGCGTCGTACCTGATCCCGGGTGACGCGCCGCACTTCGTGCGTGCGATCGACGCCGCGACCCTGGTCGAGGTGTTCTCGCCGGTCCGCGAGGAGTTCGCGAATGATTGACCGCTACAGCGTCCCCGAACTGACCGCGATCTGGTCCGACGAGCACAAGTTCCAGACCTGGTTGAAGGTCGAGCTCGCCGTCACCGAGGCCTGGGGCGACGAGGGCATCATCCCACCCGAGGACGTCGTCGCAATCACCTCGAACGCCAAGGTCCACGTCCCCGACGTCATGCGCTACATCGAGGAGACACACCACGATGTGACGGCGTTCCTGCGTTCCGTTGCCGACTCGCTCGGCAACGAGTCGCGCTGGGTCCACTACGGCCTGACCAGCAATGACGTGTGGGACACCGCGACCTGCCTCCAGTTCGTCGACGCCCTGGACTTTCTGACCGCCCAGGTCGGAGAGCTAAAGTCCGTCATCAGCCAGCGCGCGGTCGAACACCGCCGCACGATCTGCATTGGCCGCACACACGGCGTGCACGCCGAGCCGACCACCTTCGGCCTGAAGCTCGCCGTCTGGGTCGACGAGCTCCGCCGTCACGAGGAGCGCCTCGCACTGGCACGCGAGCACGTCGCCGTCGGTCAGATGTCCGGCCCAGTTGGCACGCACGCCTCGGTGCCCCCGTCGGTTGAGGCGAACGCGTGTGCTCGGCTGGGCCTCGGCGTCGCGCCGATCACCACCCAGATCATCCAGCGCGACCGGCACGCCTTCGTGCTGTCGGTGCTCGCCGGCGTCGCTGCGTCCCTCGAGAAGTTCGCAACCGAGGTCCGCGCGCTCCAGCGCACCGAGATTCGCGAGGCGGAGGAGCCGTTCGCCGAAGGCGCGCAGACCGGGTCGTCCTCGATGCCACACAAGCGCAATCCGGAGCTGTGCGAGCGTGTCTGCGGACTCGCGCGCACGCTGCGCGGGTACGCGACGGTCGGCCTCGAGAACGTACCGCTCTGGCACGAGCGCGACATTTCGCACTCCGGCGCGGAGCGGATCGCCTTTCCCGACGCGACGGGCCTGCTCGCGTACAGCCTGCAGATCTTCACCGGCGTGATGCGCGGGCTCGTCGTTTACCCCGAGCGGATGCGCGAGAACCTCGACAAGACGCGCGGCCTCGTCTTCTCCGCAAAGGTGCTGAACGCGTTGCTCGCGGCCGGCATGACCCGTGAGGCGGCCTACAAAGTCGTCCAATCACACGCGATGCGCGCCTGGCACGACGACCTCCCCTACCGCGAACTGCTCGAGGGCGACCCGGAAGTCACCTCGCGACTCTCAGCCGCCGACCTCGACGCCCTGTTCGACGTCGGGGCCTACCTCGCCCACGTGGATGAGTCGTTCGATCGGATCGGGCTGGTGGAAAGCGCCGGGGCAACGGCATGACCGTCGCGCCCGAGGTGATGCTCGAAACATCGCTCGACCTGGAACGACTGCACAGCGCCAAGGTGCGCGACATCTACGCGCTTGGCGATGACCGATTACTGCTCGTCGCCACCGACCGCCTGTCAGCCTTCGACGTGGTGCTGCCCAACGGCATCCCGCGGAAGGGCGAGCTCCTGACGCGCATGTCCGAGTTCTGGTTCAACCGCACCACCGAGGTCGTCCCGAACGCCTTCGTGGCCGTCCTCGACGCCTCAAATGCCGCGGAGCTCGGTGTCGACTGCGGTCCGGAATACTACGGCCGCTCGATGGTCATGCAACGTGCCGAGGTGCTGAAGGTCGAAGCAGTCGTGCGTGGTTACATCGCCGGTTCCGGCTGGGCCGAGTACCAGAAGGCCGGCTCCGTCTGTGGCGTCCCGCTGCCCGAGGGCCTGCTCAAGTCCAGCCAGCTCCTCGAACCGATCTTCACGCCCTCGACGAAGCCCGAGCCGCCCGAGCACGACGCGCCCATGACCTACGAGGAAGTCGAAGCGCTGCTCGGCGAAGAAGTCGCGAACGCTATCCGCCTCCGCGCGCTCGCGCTCTACCGCTACGGCTCGCATCACGCCGCCCAGCGCGGCATCCTCCTCGCAGATACCAAGTTCGAGTTCGGCATGGTGAACGGCGAAGTCACGCTCATCGATGAAGTGATGACCCCCGACTCGTCTCGTTTCTGGCCCGCCGACAAGTACCTACCCGGCGTCGACCAACCCTCATTCGACAAGCAGCCGCTCCGCGACTACCTCGATGGCCTCGACTGGGACAAGCAAGCTCCCGGCCCAGTCCTCCCTGACGAGGTCGTCGACGCGACGAGCGCCCGCTACCTCGAGGCGTATCGACTGATCACCGGGGCGGATCTCCCGGCCTAACCGCCCCGCAACCGAAGGACAATCCGATGCCCGCCTACCTCGCTGAGATCGAAGTGATGCTCAAGCCTCTCGTCAACGACCCGCAGGGCCTCGCCGTCCTCGACGGCCTGAAGAACCTCGGCTTCGACGGCGCCGAGCGCGTCCGCGTCGGCAAACGCATCGAGGTCACTCTCGAAGCCGCTGACAACACCGCCGCCGAGTCCGCCGTCACCGAGATGTGCCAAAAACTCCTCGCCAACCCGGTGATCGAGGACTTCCGCTTCGACCTAGCGCAAGTCGAGATCGCCGCTGGCGGCTAGCGCGCCACGCCGCAGGGAACGTCGGTACACTCGCGCGATGGACAGAACAGCAGGCTAGTTCGCCTCGATCGCTTCGGTGCTTGAACTGAACCCGCCGAGTTGCCGTTATGTCCCTACGTCCTCCCCCCGAACTTTCCGGTCGCGACGTCGCAACCACCTTCATCTGGTGGTCCTCGATCCACGCGGTGTTTCACCGTGGCTGGTGGCTAGTCACGAGCCTCTATCTCGTGGTCGACGCCGAGCTGTCGGCCGCCCAGCTCCTGGTTTACGGCGCGGTCCTTGCGCTCACCACGGTGGTTGCCGAGATCCCCACCGGTGTCATTGCCGACACGGTCAGCCGCAAATGGTCACTCGTGCTCGCCCACCTCGCGATGGGGGTTGGCATGACGATGACCGGGTTCGTGACGGCGTTCCCGCTGATCCTGGTGACGCAGGTGTTCTGGGCGCTCGGCTGGACGTTCTTGAGTGGCGCGGACATTGCCTGGGTGACCGACGAACTGAATCAGCCGGCGCGAATCTCGCGCGTCTTGCTGGCACGTGCACGCTGGAGCCAACTGGGCGCCGCAATCGGACTCGTCTCCTTTGGCCTGCTGGCCTGGCTTGCCAGCCTCGCCGCGGCGATCGTGGTCGCCGGGTTGGCGACACTCGTGCTCGGCGTGGTCGTGGCTGCCGTGTTCCCCGAGCGCAACTTCACGCGAGCAACGGGCGGTCATCTGCGCGAGTCGGTGTCGATTCTTCGTCGTGGCATCTCACTCGCACGCCGCGACCACGAGATCCTGACGGTCTTCGCGGCCTGGTTGCTGGTGAACGCAGCTTCCGAGGTCAGCTTCCTCGTTCCCAAACAACTCGTGGCGCTCGGGCTTCCCGAGGACCCCGCCCCGATCGTCTGGCTCACTGCGCTCGGTCTCGTGACCCTCGCCGCGGGCGCCATCGCGCTACGTTTCGTCGAGGCACGAATCGACGGGGTCGGCGTCACCCGACGGATCTACATCGCCGCGTGCGGAATCGGCGCTGCTGGTCTGCTCGTCGTCGCCCACGCTCCCGAGGACCTCACCGCGATGTCGGGCGTCATCCTCGCCCAGGGTGTCGCCTGGCCGGTCGCTCGTTCAGTGAGCCAGATCTGGGTCAATCAGCGAGCCACGAGCGACGTCCGCGCCACGGTTCAATCGATGCTGGCGCAGATGGAATCATTCGGCGAGATTGCCGCCGGCGTGGGTCTCGCGATCCTCGCCCAGTCCGCTGGGTTGTCCGTCGTCTTCTCAGCGGCGGCAGCACTCGCCGCGCTGGCCGCGCTGGTGCTCCTTCGGTCCCGCGCTGGGCGCGCTCGCTAACCGCGGGTCGACACGTCCCTGGATCGTCCTCGGAGTCGCAGAGCCCCAGGCAACGAGGATGCGCCGTCGATCTCGCTGCGCTCGATGTGGCGGCCAGCGGGCGGGGGACTCCGAGCCGTCAGGGGCTAGCCACATCTGGCCGACGATGGAGCATCAGCTTCGCATTCCCCTCATCATCTACCCAGAGATACACGCGCTCGCGCCGCTGGAGCCCCATGTGGCCCCCCGCCATCAGCCCCGTCAGGAACACTGAGAGCCAGGAGTTCTTCCGCTCGAGCTCGACCAAACGATCGTTCTGCGCCGTGACCTGGTAGCCATCCGCGGCCGCGAGTCGGGCGATTTCATCCTCGACCGTCGCCATCGCTCGTCACTCCCTCGTGAAGTCTGGAGCTAGGCTAATCGCCCGTCGACCGTTGCAGGGTTCGCAGCACGTCGCGGTGCAACCGACCGTTCGAGGAGATCGCCTGCCCGGCGTCGTACACAGCGTTGCCGTCGATGTCCGTCATCCGACCACCGGCTTCTTCGACGATGACGATCAGCGCCGCGAGGTCCCACGGCGAACAGATCGGCTCGAGGGCGACCTCAGCCGACCCGTCGGCGACGAGGCAGTGCGCCCAGAAATCTCCGAGGCCACGCGATCTCCAGCCACGCCGCAGTAGCCCATCGGCGCCCGACCATGCATCGACGGTCATCGCGTACGACCCATAGAGAATCTGGGCTTCTCCGATAGTCGTTATGTCGGTTACCGCGATCCGTGTTCCCGCACGTCCCTTGGTCCCGAGGTCGCCGCGGTAAGCACCCAGCCCGCGTCCCGCCCACCAGCGCGTCCCGAGCGCCGGCGCCGAGGCGACGCCGACCGCCACCTGCCCGGTCCGTTCGAGGGCAATCAGCGTCGCCCACACCGGCAGATCACGCGCAAACCCATGCGTCCCATCGATCGGATCGAGGATCCACCGCGCCGCCCCATCCCCGGCTTCAGAGGCCGGTGTGAACCCCTGCTCCTCGCCGAGGATGTCGTGATCCGGATACCGCTCCGTGATCCGAGCGCGCAGGTGCTCCTCGACCTCCTTGTCCGCCCTCGTGACGAGCGAGCCGTCGGCCTTCGCCTCGGTCCCTAGCTCACCTCGGAAGTAGCGCATCGAGATCGCGTCGGCCTCGTCAGCGAGGTCGAGCGCGAACCTGACGATCGAGGCGGTGTCGTCCTCGGTCACGCGTGTGCCGGCTCCCGCCGCTTGGCGGCGACCTGCTCCGCGATCACCTCGATCGCCGCACGGATGCCGAGGACCTGCGTGGTCAGCGCCATCGAGGGCGTTCCCGCTGGCTTCGCAGCGACCTGCTCCGGCAGATACGGCAGGTGGATGAAGCCGCTCGGGATGTCACCGCCGGTCTTGGCGAGGTGGTGCTGCACGGTGTAGAGCGACTCGTTGCAGCAGTACGTCCCGGCGGTGTTCGACACAGCGGTCGGCGCACCGGCGTCGCGCATTCTCGAGGCCATGTCGTGCAGCGGCAGCCGTGCGAAGTAGGCATCGGGGCCGCCCTCGCGGATCGGCAGCTCTTCCCGCTGCTCCGCTGGCAACGAGGAGTCGACGAAGACGTTGATCCCAACGCGTTCCACCGAGAGGTGTGCGCGTTGACCGGCCTCGCCCAGGCCGAGCCAGGCGTCACGCGCATCGAGGGCCGGCAAGATCCCCTCCGCAACCGAGCGGAAGCGCACTGGTAGCACCATCGTCGTGAGCTCGACACCCGGTGGCGGATCCGCGGCGAGTGCGCGCACGATCTCGCCGGATGGATTGACGCTCTCGCCGCCGAACGGCTCGAACCCGGTGAGCAGAAGTCGCACCTCAGTGCTCCTCTCAGCGCGAATCACGCGCTCCGCAGCCTATTCGTCGAGCCGATCCCCGCGCACGCGATCGGTCTGCGATCGCGGAAACCGAACGCCGGGCGACGACGCCGTATGCCGACAGCGTACGGCAAGTCAAAGCACCCCCCGACCCTCGTTCCCGACAGTCTGAGCGAGCTCACACTGGAGTGCTTCTCTGCGGTTAGGGGAATCCCGGTGCACTCAGCAATCGCCCCGCTGATATCAGTGGAAGCACCGAGCAGAGCCATCGCTGGGCCCCAGACCCGTGACCTGGCCCCTCGTCAGCACCGTCGACGCCGCCGTCATCCTCAGCGATTCGGTTCCGCGGAGAAGAAGAGCAACATGATGAGTGCACCGATGAAGTTCCTCGTACCGATCGTTGTGATTGGCGTTGTCGGCCTCTACTTCGTCTTGCAAGGCGGTGACGGAGCGACGCCCTCCCAGGGCGCCGACCGGGTCGCATCTTCCGAGGGCGCGAATCAGGCAACGCCTTCACCCGGCGGGAACGAGGCGGCGTCTTCACAGGGCGGCGGCGACGAGGCGCTCACAGATGGCACCGCGATGAATCTCACGCTGGCCGTGACTGAGTCGGCGCTGCCCGAGGGAGTCGCCCTGGAAGATATTGAGGCGCAGCGGGCAGACGACATCATCACGGAAAACGGAGCGACAATCTTCGTCTATGACCTGTTGCCAAGCGGTGCAGAATTCGGTCAGCCAGTCCAGTTCACATTCACGCTACCGATGGAAGATCCACGTGTCTTCCCGATCATCATTCACTCAAGCGATCAGGGAGATGAGTTCGTAGAGACGACCGTCGAATACGATGTCGCGACGCAGATCGCTACGATCATGGGAGAAATCACCCACTTCAGCACCCTGGAAGTAGTAGCGGACGTCGGCTTCGACATAGCGACCACCGGTGGCGGTGAGTACTCCGTGCACGGCTCAGTGCCGTTCACGTTCACGGTAACGACGAATGACACCGGTACGGTTTATGAGGATCCGATCTATCGCACGTACTTCAGGCAGCATTTTCAAGAGGGAAGCACATTCGACGTCGGCGCCACCAAGGTGGGCACGCAGTTACTCGGAGGTGGCGCCCTCACGCCGAAGCACGTAATCGCTCCAGGAGAAGCCGGGTTGCCGCTGGCAGGCACCTACTCGTACTCCGAATCGTTCTGGTGCGAAGCCGAAGGAGAAGAAGTGGTGTGGGCCGGGCCGATCAGCCTGCAATTCACCCTCTTTGGACTAAGACGCGATGGTCGCGGTGAAATAGTAGAACTGCCGACCAGGCTGCAGGCGTGGGGTGGCGTCGCAGCCCGGTACGATTGCAAAGAGCCAGAAGAAGGCACAGCGGTACAGATTCCACCGCCGTACCTGGTCATTTGTACGGACGGCAGCGGCGCCTCATTCGGCGGACATCCGGTCTATGACACGAACACGATCGAACCGATCTTCGACAGCCAGGGAAACTACATCGATCGAAACACGGGAGAGTCGGTGTTCTGCCCGAGCGGAGTCGCCGGCACTATTCCGCCCGAAGCTCGCGGCCAAATCGAGGCCAACCAGGACCGCTAATCTAAGACGCCCGAGCACTACTTACGGATTGCGGAGAGGTTGTCTGGCTCGTAGCCGCCTGCCCGGCTCGGCGACCCGCCCCGTCGACCCCAGGCCGGTCGCGAGGCTTACGCCCTGAGCGTCCCCTTCGTCGACGGCACCTCACCGGCGATGCGCTCATCGATGCGCGTCGCGGCATCGAGGGCGCGCCCCAGCGCCTTCATCGCCGCCTCGGCGATGTGGTGATCGTTGGCGCCCTCGAGCTGACGGACGTGCAGCGTCAGCCGCGCGCCCGTGGCGAACGAGGAGAGCACGTGCGGCACCATCTCCGTCGGTGCTTCGCCGATGCGCTCGCCGACGAAGTCAAAGTTCGTTGCCGCGAATGGGCGTCCGGAGATGTCGACCACGGCCTGCACCAACGCCTCGTCGAGCGGCACGAGGGCGTCGCCCATCCGCACGATGCCGCCGCGGTCACCGAGCGCCTCGTCGAATGCCTGGCCGACCGCGATCGCCGTGTCCTCCATCGTGTGGTGCGCGTCCACCTCGAGGTCGCCGGTCGTACGCACCGTGAGGTCGAACCGCCCGTGGCGCGCGAAGGCGTCGAGCATGTGGTCGAAGAAGCCGATGCCGGTCGCGATCTCCGCACGGCCGCTGCCGTCCACGTTCAACTCGACGTGGATCGTGGTCTCTGCTGTTTCGCGGTCCACAGTGGCACGCCGGTCGGATGACGATTCACGCACTGGCGGATCCAATCTCAGCAATCGCCGCGATGATGCGGTCGTTCTGCGGCGGCGTACCCAACGAGATGCGGAAGCAGTCCTCGAGGCGTGCACCGCCGTAGGTGCGGACGAAGATGCCGTGTTGTCGGAGCGCCTCGGAGACCTCGTGACCGCTGCGACCGTCGCGCACGCGTACCAGCAGGAAGTTCGTGTCCGACGGATAGGGCTGCAGCCACTCCGCCCGACGCATCGCATCCGCCAGGCGGTCGCGCTCGGCCACGAGGACGCCCGCCCGCTCATCGAGCACCTCGAGATCATCGAGTGAGGCGAGGGCGGCCGCCTGGCTGGCAGCCGAGATGTTGTACGGCTGCTTCGCTCGCAGCATCACGTCGACCGCCTCGGCGACGCCGGTCGCGTACCCGACGCGCATACCGGCGATGCCACCCCACTTGCTGAACGTGCGCAGGACGATCAGCGCCGGTTCCGAGGCCGACCGCACCGCAGCTGACTCCGCTTCCGCGAACTCGATGTACGCCTCGTCCAGGACGATCAGCGCGCCGGTCTCGAGCAGCGCGTCCAGCAGGCCCGACTGCAACAGATTGCCGGTGGGGTTGTTCGGCGATGCGAGGAAGACCGCCTTCGCCCCACGCGCGGCCTCGATGAGCGCGTCGGCATCGACGCTCCAGTCGTCGAGTCGGGGGATATCAACGAGCGTCGAGCCATTCAGACCGGAGTCAAACGCATACATGCCGAACGTCGGACCAGCAGTGACCACGCGGTCGTCGCTACCGACCCAGAGCCGGAAAATCAGGTCGATCAGTTCGTCGGAACCGGCGCCCGCGACGATGTTCTCCGCCGGCACGCCGACGAAGCCTGAGATCGCCGATCGCAGCCGGAACTGTGCGGCGTCCGCGTACCGGTCGGCGCCGTAGTCGCTCTGCAGCGCTTCGAGCGCCTTCGGCGACGGCCCAAACGGATTCTCGTTGCCGTCGAGCTTGAGGACGTCCTCGGGCTCGAAGCCGTACGTCGCTGCCAGGTCTTCGAGGTCCTCGAGCGCCTCGTAGGGAGGGAGGTTCTGGATGTGCGGCTTCAGCGACGAAATGGGGTCAAAGCGCGCCATTATCGGCCTTCAATCCGTCGTTCGATGCTGCGAGCGTGGCCGGTCAGTCCCTCGGAGCGAGCCAACGTCGCCGCGTACGGCCCCTGGCGGTCCAACTCGTGCTCGTCGAATGACACCACCGAAGTGACCTTGAGGAAGTCCAGTACGGAGAGCGGCGACGCGAACCGCGCCGATCCGCCGGTGGGCATCACGTGGCTCGGCCCGGCCGTGTAGTCACCGAGCACCTCCGGTGACGACTCACCAAGGAAGATGCCGCCGGCGTTCCGGATCTGCGGAACGAGCCCTTCCGGCTTGTCCACCAGCAGGCAGAGGTGTTCCGGCGCGAACTCGTTCGCCAGCGTCACGGCCTCGTCGAGGTCGCTCGCGACGACCGCGCCCCCGCGCTCGACGGCGGCTCGCGCGATCTCGCCGCGCTCGAGTGTCTCCAGTTGCACCTCGATCTCCTCGGCCACGGCCTCGGCGACTGCCCGGCTCGTCGTGATGAGCACGGGAGTTGCGAGGCGGTCGTGCTCGGCCTGCGCGAGCAGGTCAGCGGCAACCAGATCAACGCTGGCCGACTCGTCGGCAATCACCATCGTCTCCGTCGGCCCGTAAATGGCGTCGATACCCACGCGCCCGAAGAGCTGCTGCTTCGCCAACGTCACGAAGAGATTCCCAGGCCCGTAGATCTTATCGACGCTCGGAATCGTGCCCGTCCCGAATGCGAGCGCGGCGATCGCCTGCGCACCGGATGCCCGGTAGACCTTCGTCACCCCGGCCAGCCGTGCGGCGACGAGCTTCACCGGGTTCACCGTGCCATCGGCCTGTGCCGCCGTCACGCCAATCACTTCGTCCACGCCGGCGACGACACCGGGCACTGCCGTGTGGATGACCGAGGACGGCAACGCCGCATCGGAGCCGGTCATGTAGACGCCGACACGCTGTAGCGGTCGTACGAGCATCCCTGCGCCTCGCGCGTCGAAGGACTCCGGCGCGTGGCGCATCTGTTCGCGGTGGTAGTGGCGGACGCGGTTCGCGGCAAACTCGATCGCCTCGATCTGCTCCTGCGGGACCAACTCGAACGCCTCGGCGACCTCGTCAGTCGAGACCTCGATCGCCTCGTACGAGGAACCGTCGAAACGCTGCGACAGCCGCGTGACCGCCGCGTCCCCCTCGGTCGCGACCGCATCGAGGATCCGCGCCACGTGGTCGGCGGCGCTCAGTGGCTCGCCCCAGAGCTCCTCGATACCCGCGCGGACGGCATCGGATAATTCGCTGTCCGCGATCGGGTCGCGCTTGAGCACGATGGAACGCGCGGCGTCCGCGCCCTCGACGATCTGAAGTGAGGGCATCTTGGTCCTTGCTGTCGCTGCTGAATCGAGGGCTATGGGCGCGGTGGGTGCGGTCATGAACAACGGGTCATCGGAGGTAGCGCCGGACCCGGTCGTGCATCAGGTCGCCCGCGTGCTCCCAGAAGCGCTCGATGCGCTCCGGTGACACCACCCCGATCGCCTCGAGGACGATCGGTTCCGGATCGCTGCAGCACGCATCGATGTCGTCCTCGGAGAAGCCGGCCCCGGCGAGGTGACGTGACATCATCCGCCGGAAGCGCGAGTAGTCCGGCTCTTGCTGGGCGATGTCGTTCACCATCACGAACCACTGATCAAGGTGGTCGTCGGTGATGAACGGAATCCCTCTCGGTGGCGCGGTCGCTGCCAGCGCGCCCTGCAGGTCGTTCCGGTACTGGTCCTCGATCCGGTCGCGTCGATCCAGTTCGTACTGCAGCACCCGATCGAGCACGTTGCTTCGGGGATCCGCATCGATGTCCGAATACACGCCGAAGGCCGGCCGATAAATCTCTTCAACCCAGGCCTCATCCAGCACGAGGTGCGTGATGTACCCAGCGATGAATGCGGTCGTCGCGGCGTCCAGGCCCGAGGGCGTCCGGAAGTGCGGGTGCGCGTCGAACATGCGCTCGACAGAGTCCTGCTTACCGAGGTCATCGAGGTCAAAGAAGTGCGTATCGGCCCGGTCGCCACGGGTGACGACGCGGATGTCGGGCGCGGTCGATCCGAGGACGAACGCGCCGCGATCGGCGTTGATCTCCTCGAGGTCGAGCGCATCGGCAATGAGCCGCGCGCGCACCATGTGGGAACCCAGCGACGGCATCGCCTCAGAGCCCTAACCCGCGGGACTGTTCGCGCTCGTGAGGCGCTCGATGAACTCGTCGCGCAGCTCGCCACGTCGACCGGACGGGCGTGTCGTGTGACCGATCGCGCAGTTGGTCGACTCCATCATGACGTCAATCATACGCAGCCGATTCGCGCGCAACGTGTCGCCTGTCTCGGTCCCCTCGATCAGAATCTCCGCGTCCTCAGGGACGAATCCTTCCGACGCGCCGGACAACGGGATCACGCGGTACCGACCCAGGTGCTGGTCCAGGGCGTACTTGTCCGCCAAAGACGCGTATTCCGAGGCCAGTCGAATCGTTCGCCGGGGGTCATCGCGTCGCCAGTACGCGACCGCCTCCGCCATGGTCTCGACGGGGAGGTCCTCGGACACGACGGCACCGAGGCGATAGTTCGACCGCTTCAGGTCGCAGAGCTGGGTGACTGGCGCGCCCGGGAACAGCGACTCGAATACACCGAGCCAGTCCTGCCCAGTCATCGCCATGTCGAAGCCGCCGAGTGCGACGGCACGCGGCATGTCCTGCGGGCGCATCATCTTCACCTCGACGCCCTCGATCGACGACGTCGGCCAGCGGTCGGCGCGGTCCTCGGTGTAGCCGTCGAACTCGATGCCCGCCGCGGCGAGTGCCTGCACGGTCCCCTTCTGCGCGTGGCCGTCCGGGACCGCGATCCGGAACGTGTCACGTTCCGGTCGTGGTGCGGGCGTCGGCTTGCTGTCGAGCTGCAACGGCGAGGGCGACACCACACCGGTGTCGCTCGGTCCGAGTGGCAGCGCCATCAGTGGCGCGAGCGCCGCCTGCAGGTCGCGTTGTGCCAGCGACTCTCGATTCGCGATCAGCCACACGCCGCCGCGGTGCGCCTCGGCGAGCGTGACCAGGTTGTCCTTCGCCAGGTCGCTTTCGAGGCCGATCGCCAGTTCGGCGTCGTCTGGCGGCCACGCCTGAGCCTGCGCCCACACCTCGAAGAGTTGCACGTTCGGTATCCGGAGCCGCGTCAGCACGTGCTGCGCGACGTTCGGGTACTCGGTCGCGACGCGCACCGGCCCTGCCGACGCCATCGCCTCGAGGCTCGCACCCGCAGCACCGCCGACAACCAGCCGCTCGCTCGGGAGGTCGAGGGCGCGCAACGGCACGATCGAATCGTGCCGGTACCGCACCAGCAGTTCGTCCACCCACGCCCGACTGCAAATCGCGAGGTCGTAGTTGCCGAGGGCGACCTGGATCGGAGTGTCCTCGTCCGAGAAGACGCGGACCTGGACGCCCGGACGCCCATTTACCTCGAAGCGGTAGGAACGAGATCCCTCGCCATAGCCCTCGGCGACGAAATCGACGGCCGAGAGCTGCTCGGCGAGCGGCGTCCGCAGTTCACCGCGCGGCAGCGCAACGCGGATCGGCCCTGCACTGGTCAGCGGAGTGCTCATGCGTTGCTGCCGTTCGTCACGAGGTCCGCGAGCGTCGACAGTGAAGCCGCGAATCCCGAGGCGGGCGTCGCGTCGCCCCCGACGGAGGCGGTGAGCCCGTCGTAGCGACCACCGCTGATGCAGCCAACGCCGCCGGCGGTCACTCGGAACGTCAGGCCGCTGTAGTACTCAAAGCTCGAAGCGGTCCCGGGCAGGATCCGGTAGCTGGCGCCCAGTTCATCGAGAGCGCGCGCGGCGCCCTCGAGCTCAGCGAGCGGCTGCTCAGCAGCTGGCACGACGGGGAGCATCGTCGTGCGAAGGTTGGCGACATAGCCGACTGCATCGCCGTCCACGTCGGCCAGCAGCCGCAGTGCGCCGGCGCCCTCGGGTTGAGCGGCGCTCAGCTCCTCGATCAACGACTCGTCGCCCTCGAGCATCCGGTCGTACGCCGCGATCTGGTCGACCGCGTCCAATCCGGCTGCGGCGAGGACCGCGCGCACCAACCCGGCATGCGCGAGGTCGACACGCAGATCTCCGAGGCCAAGCGTCTTCAGCAGGTCGAGCGCCACGCGCAGCAGTTCCGGATCACCGTCGACCGCCGCTGGACCGAACAGCTCGACGCCGCACTGCCACAGCTCGCGGTCGGCGTCGTCACCCGGCTCGAATCGGTAGACGGGCTCCACGTAGCTGACGCGCGCCTCGGCACGGTCGCTGCCCGCGAACCAGCGAGCCGCCGGCACGGTCGCGTCCGGACGGAGCACGACGCGTTCGCCGCTCCAGCCGTCCCAGTCAAGGAATGAGTACGCGCGGTCCAGCAGCTCTGGTGAGAGCGCCCCCGCCGTGGTGTATAGGTGGAGCGGCTCGATCGTCGGGGTGCGGATCTCCTCGAAACCGGCGTTCGCGGTCACATCCAGGAACTGCCGTTCGACCGTTCGGAATCGGCGCATCGCCTCGGGATCGAGTTCGCGCATACCGCTGCTGCGCCAGGAATCGGCCACTGGGGGTCCTCCGTCGTCGATCGCTGCCGCGCGCGAACTGGCGTCCGGTCGGGCTGGGGGTTCGATGATTGTCATGCAAGCCTCGGTTGAGCGCCCCTCGAACGATGCGAATCAGAATCCACGGCGCGCGAGGGACACAAAAACGCCGCGAGGCTGGGCCGTCGCGGCGATGGATTCGAGGCGTTCCGAGTCGGTCGGGTTACCTGGACGTCCGCGCGCGCGACGGCTGAGCATGCAGATGTGCATGGCCATGCGCGTGCGGGTGCTGAGCGATCCGTGTGTCCATTGATTCGAGCCTAGGCAGGGCCGGTTCGCAGAGTCAACCGGACGAACCCGGCATCACGACGTCACCGGCGGAGAACTCACGCCGCTGACCGTTGTCGTCCTCGATCACCAGTTCGCCTCGAACACCGACGTCGACCGCCTTCCCGTCGAACGTCCCGGAGGCCGTATTGATCGCCACCCGCTGCCCGAGCGTGCCGAGGTTCGCGCGCCAGTTGGCAACGACACGGTCGGGCGCGCCGTCGACATCGCGAACGTGTCCCTCGAGGGCGTTCGACAGCGCCGCAGCCAGATCCTCGATCGCCGGTGCTGTGCCCGCGACCTCCTCGAGGCTGACGGCGATCTCCGCCAGCTCCGGCGGTAGGTTCGGATTGGGCCGCACGTTGATCCCAATGCCGAGAAAAACGTCGAGCCCGTCGGCTCCTCCGCGCGCCTCGGCGAGGATGCCGCACAGCTTGCGCCCCTCAAACAACACGTCGTTCGGCCACTTGAACGTCGGCTCAATGCCGCAGGTCGCCCGAGCCGCGTCCGCGACGGCGAGCGCCGCTGCCAGCGAGATCAGCGGTGCGTTGGCAGTGACCTGCGGTCGCAGGTAGTACGTGACGTAGAGGCCGATTCCCGGCGCTGACACCCACGGTCGACCGAGGCGACCTCGACCACTCAGCTGCTCCCCGGCGATGCAGGCGAAGCCGGGACCCGCCTCGGGGTCCGCAGCCAGCGATGCCCGCGCGTCGTCCATCGTCGAGCCGGTCTGCTCGCGGTATTCGATGTGCATACCGACGGCCGTGGCGGTCAGCGCGGCGCGGTATCGATCGACGTCGAACGGCATGGCTGGCTACTCCGGGATCGGGTCGCGGCCGGAGAATCCTATCCGAATTCGGGCAAAGAAAAGGGCCCGCCGGCTTCTGCCGGACGGGCCCATAAGAGTCCCCGTCATGAACAGGGGGCTTTAGGCCGAGACGACCTCCATTGAGATGCTCGGACCCTCCATGTTCAGACGATGACTACTATCATCAGCCATTCGCATCACCCCCTTTCTTGAGATCTACTCTAGCGATCCGGGGGGAGCCTCGTCAATTCGTATGGGCTAATGATCAGTTCTGTGAGCTAGGCGCCGGTCACCGCTCGCACCGCCTCGCGGGCCGCGTGAATCATGAAGTCCACCTCGTCCGCGTTGATCACCAGCGGCGGCGCCATCAGCAGCTCGTCGTTGATGATCCGAGGAATGACGTGACCCTCGTCGCGCATGTGCGCCATCACCGCCGCGCCGGTCCCGGGCTCCGCGAAGGCGGTGCCGTTCTCCGCGTCCTGCACCAGTGAGAGCCCGCACATCAGACCGAGGTTGCGGATGTTCGTGACGTGCGGGTGGTCGGCAAACGCCGCGCGCAGCCCGTCGCTGAGACGAGCGCCCATGTTCGCCGCGTTCTCGACGAGGTTCTCGTCCTCGAAGATCTGCAGGTTCCGCAGGCCGACCGCCGCGGCAGTCGGGTGGGCGCTGTTCGTGTAGCCGTGCATGAACTTCGCGTCGGCCGGCAGGTTCTTCATCGCCTCGGCGATCGGCTCGCTCACGATGAACGCGCCCATCGGGATGTACGCCGACGTGATCGCCTTCGCGATCGACACGATGTCCGGCTGCACGCCCCAGTGCTCGAGGGCGAACCACTTCCCGGTCCGCCCGAAGCCGGTGATCACCTCGTCGGCAATCAGCAGCACCTCGTACTTGTCGCAAATCTCTCGGATGTGCGGGAAGTAGTCGTCTGACGGCGTGAAGATGCCCCCGGCGCCTTTCACCGGCTCCGCGATGAACGCAGCGACCGTGTCCGGGCCCTCGCGCAGGATCGCCTCCTCGAGCCACTCGGCCGTCTCGCCGTCGGTGTTCGGCTGGTCGCTGCTCTCCGGATTCGAGGGCTGCTCGGTGTGGCTGATGTTCGGCACCAGCGGCCCGAAGTACTTCCAGAACGGCGGGAGCCCGGTCATCGAGGACGTCGCGAGCGTGCTGCCGTGGTACGCCCGCGGCCGCGAGATCAGCTTGTTCTTGCCCTCGCGACCCTGGAGGTTCCAGTAGAAGCGCGCCATCTTGAACGCCGCTTCGTTGGACTCGCTGCCCGAGTTCGTGAAGAACAGCGCGCCCATGTTGTCGTACGTCAGGTCGATGACCTTCGAGGCGAGTCGAATCGCCGGCTCGTTCGAGAACCCGTTGTAACCGTTGGCGAACGCGACCTTCCGCATCTGCTCGGCAGCGGCGTCAGCCAGCTCGCCGCGCCCGTGGCCGACGGCGACGTTCCACAGCGACGACAAGCCGTCGATGTAGCGCTTGCCTCGGACGTCCGTCAGCCAGACGCCTTCACCGTGATCGAAGATCAGCGCGTTCTCGTGATCGGGGGCGTAGTGCTGCGAATGGAGCAGGTGCGCCTGGTCTTCGGAGCGCAACTCCGCGATCGTCGCGTCGTCGAGGATCGGCGTGGTCTCGGTCGTCGTCATTGGAACCCCCTACCGGAAGTCGGAGCCTATCGCAGCCGCTGGTTAGTGGCCGCGCGGTGCAACTGGACTAGTTGAAGACGAGCACCCCGCGCCCGTTCTCTCCCCGTTCGAGGGCATCGAAGCCCTCATTGATCTCGTCAAGGCCGTAGCGCCGCTCGATGATCTCGTCGACCAGCAGATCGCCCTTCAGGTAGAGGTCGATCATCGTGCGGAAGCTCTCGTGCGGGCTCGCCGATCCGTAGTACGCGCCGACCAGCGTCTTCTGGAACCGCACCATGTCCACGAGGTCGACCGCCGCCTGGTCACCCACCGGTGCGAGCCCGACCACGACCGCGGTCCCGTTGCGTCGCAACGACCCGAGGGCCTGCTGCGTCGTCTCGATCCCACCGAACGTGTCGAAGGCGAAGTCGACCCCACCGCCGGTCAGGTCCTTGATCGCCTCGACCGGATCGGTCGTCGTCGAATCGATGTGGTCCGTCGCCCCGAACTGGCCCGAGAACTGGAGCTTGTGCTCTGCGATGTCGACCGCGATCACCTTCGACGCACCCATCAGCCGCGCCCCCTGCACCGAGTGCAGCCCAACGCCGCCCGCGCCGAACACGGCGACCGTCATTCCGGGCTTCACCCCCGGAGCGTTCATCACGCTGCCGACGCCTGTCGTCACCGAGCAGCCGATCAACGCCGCGACCTCCATCGAGACGTCGTCCGGCATCGGGTAGCAAGCCTGCGCGGGCACCACTTGGTACTCGGAGAACACGCCGAGCTTCGCCATCTGGAAGACCTCGCCGCCGTTGCCGTCGGTGAGTCGGGTCGTGCCATCGAACTGCGCGGCGCCGGTTGCGGCGTTCGTCTCGCAGAGCTGCGGGCTCCCCGACCGACACTGCCGGCAGTGGCCGCAGTTCGAGATGAACGAAAGCACGCAGCGATCACCTGGCTTCACACTCGTCACGCCCGGCCCGACCGCCTCGACCGTACCGGCACCCTCGTGTCCGAGGACGCACGGCAGCGGCACCATCGCGGTCCCGTGGATGATGTGAATGTCGCTCGCGCAGAGCCCAGCGGCTCCGGTCTTCACAAGGACCTCGCCCGCCTTCGGTTCCTGCTGAGTCAGTTCTTCGACGAGCAGTTTCTGCTCGCCCGCGCGCATCACTGCAGCCTTCACGAGACCCCCTCGCTATGTCGGTTCTGTGTTCGTCGTGGTGGGGAGCGTGCCGCCTCGCGCGCTACGCCGCAAGGACCGAGGTCGCTAAGCGGACTCTGACGAGAATCGGCGTGCGATCTCCTCGCGCGCCACGGCGCGATCGTCCCATTCGTGCGGCCCATCCGCGCGCTCGATCGAGCGCTCGTGCCCCTTGCCCGCGAGCAGCACGAGGTCCCCGGGCTTCGCCAGCTCGAGGCTGCGGGCGATCGCCGTTCGGCGGTCGCCGACCCGCTCGAAGTCGACCTCTTCACGGCTGCCTCCGGCGACCATCGCCTCCGCAATCTCCGCGACGATCTGCTCCGGTGGCTCCGACCGAGGATCCTCCTCGGTCAGGACGGCGTAGTCAGCCAGCTCCGCCACGACCCGCCCGAGGCCTGAGCGCCGGTCACGCGACCGCTCCCCGGCGCAACCGAAGACCACGATCAGCCGCCCCTCCACGACCGGCCGCAACGTCTCGAGGACCGACCGCATCGCTTCCGGCGTGTGCGCGTAGTCGACGATCACCTCGAATGGCGCCCCGCCGATCCGCTCCATCCGTCCCGGCACGCCCTCGCAGGCCGCGACTCCCGAGGCGACTGCCTCGATATCGAGGCCCAGCGCGGCCGCGGCGGTAATCGCGGCGGCCGCATTTTCGACGTTGAACTCGCCAGGCAGACGCACACTCGCCTCGATGCTGTCTTCGCCTGCCGTCAGCGAGAACGTCGACCCATCCGACCAGCCCATCACGTCCTCAGCGCGAACATCGGCATCGTCGTTGTCGACGCCGTAGGTCACCACGCGAGCCTTCGTCCGGCCGGCGAAGTACTCCCAGCTCGGCTCATCGCGATTGAGCACGGCGGTTCGCTGCGGAGCGCCGTGTGGCTGGTCGTTGAGCATCTCGAACAGCACGCCCTTCGCCTTCCGGTAGGCCTCGAAGCTGCCGTGAAAGTCGAGGTGGTCCGGCGTGATGTTGGTCAGCACCCCGACGTCGAACGCGCAATAGTCGAGGCGGTGCATCGCCAGCCCGTGCGAGGTCGCCTCGACGACCGCGTGTGTGCAGCCTGCTTCCACCATGTCGCCGAGCAGGCGCTGAACGACCGGCGCCTCCTGCGTCGTCAGGCGCGCCGCGATCGGCACAACCTCATCGCCGATCCGCGTCTCAATCGTGGAAAGCAGCCCCGCCTTCAAACCGGCCGCTTCGAGGGCAGCGAGCGTCAGAAAGGCAGTCGTCGATTTGCCATCCGTGCCCGTGATCCCGATGACCGACAACGCGCGCCCCGGATACCCCTCGTGCGCGGCCGCGATCGAGGCCATCGCGGCGCGCGGATCACGGACGCCGACGGTCGGGACACCGAGCCCGCCCAACTCGTCGGCTCGTTCGCCGGAGCTGATCAGAGCGACAGCGCCCTGCTCCACGGCCGCTGTCGCGAAGTCGTGCCCATCGGAACGCTCCCCGGCGATGCAGATGAACAGGTCGCCCGGCTCGACCGCTCGCGAGTCGTGCTGCACGCGGCGAATCGTGGGCAGCGAGGCGCGATCGACGGCCTCTGGGAGCCCATCGCGCCAGTCGCCTCGGGGCGTCGCAACGTCAACCATTGGGCGATGGTACGGGTGGGATGCGCAGCGATGGAGGCGCTGTAGAATCTACCGCGCACCTACTAGGCCACTGGAGGCGACACCGAATGATCGAACTCACGGACCAGATGCGCGACATGATCGCGCGGGCGCTCGACGACAAGCTTCCGGTGATCGCGACGAGCGTCGACTCCGACGGTCAGCCGACCATCGCCTTCTACGGCAGCACACAGGTGCATTCTCCGGAGCAGTTGGCGATCTGGGTCCGCAACCCGAACGCCGGTCTACTCGGCCGCATTGCCGAGAATCCGCGGATGGCCTTCATGTATCGCAATCCCGGCGAACAGATCGGTTGGCTCTTCCACGGCCGCGCCCGCCGCCCCGAGGTTGGCGAGGAATCCCAGCGGGTCTACGACAATGCGCACCAGCTCGAGAAGGATCGCGACCCTGACCAGGGCGGTGTCGCCGTTGTCATCGACGTCGATCGCGTGATCGCCCGCGGCGAAGTCTTGATGGAGCGCTAGGCATCGAGGCCGCGGCGCTCCTCGAGCTGGCCGAGCTGCACCTCGACACGCTCGACGCCGATCGGTCACGTCGACCGCGCTTCCGCCTCTTCCGCACCACCGCCGGTAACCAGTGGCGCGTCCGCGACGATCTCGCCGACGGGCTCCGGGCTGACCTCGATTCGCTCGCCGCAGACGAGCCGATCGTCGAGGCGTTCGAGGCCATCACTCCCCAGATCGATGCCTATCGCGCCGCCCTCGAATCGTTCGCCCCAATCGCCCGTGAGTATCGAGGCCCCGCGTTCGTCTTTCCCGATCCGCTCCCCGAGGTCGGCGCCGCCGTGCAGGTCACCGGCGACGACTTCCACCTGCTGCAGGAACACTTCGATTGGGCCATCGACGAGTGGCCGGACATTCAACCGGTCACGGTGACCATTGAGGACGGCGTTGCCGTCTCGATCTGCCATTCACCCGCCACGAATGACCATGCATCCGAGGCCGGCGTCTTCACTGCCGAGTCAGCCCGCGGTCGCGGCCATGCGGTCGCCGTCGTTTCGCGCTGGGCGCACGCCGTGCGCGAGGCCGGCCGCCTCCCGCTCTACAGCACGACCTGGCACAACTCGGCGTCGCGCCGCGTCGCCGCGAAGCTCGGACTCGACTTGTACGGCGAGGACTTCAACCTCGAGTAGCCAACGTCGGTTTCCGAACCGCCCGAGACCGATCGCCACCGACCCCGAAGGGTCAAGAAGGGTCGAAGACCCTAGAGCCAGTGGCTCTCTAGCGTCAGCTAGATCCAGTAACCGGGCTCGGCTTGCCAGAAGAACTGCAGCAGGACGCCGCCGGTCGCCTTCGGATGGATGAACGCCTCGCGCCACGGCACCCCGTCGGTCACGCCATCGCGCTCGCCGAAGGTACGGACGCCATGGTGCTCGAGGGCCGCGACGGCCCGCTCCCAGTTCGCGACCTCCACCGTGAGGTGGTGCGCCCCCGGACCCCGCTGCTCGAGGAAGCGCTGAATGAACGAGTCGTCTCGGGTCGGCGAAATCACCTCGACCCGCATCTGCTTCGTCGGCGCTTCCATCACCCGCGTCTGGAACTCGCCCTTCGCATCCTCGCGACGCTCCGGCGAGCGCCAAAACGTCGAATACCCCATCATCCGCTCGTACCACTCACCCAGCTCGTCGCGGTCCTCGAATGCGTGCGCCAGGTGGTTCACGGCGATGATCCCGAGGGTGTGCTCGCCCTCATCATCGAACGGCTCCACGTCGTACCAGCCGTCCCCCTCAAAGAACTGGAAGAGGAACCCATGCCCGCCGCCCGCCGGGTGGAGGTACGTGCTGACGTCACCGTCCTTGCCCCACGGTTCGCTGCCCAACGCTCGGATCGAGGCCTCGGCCGCCGCCTTCGACTCCACCCGCATCGCGATGTGGTGCAATCCGGGCCCTCGAGCGCCGTCGAGGAACCGGGTCAAGTACGAATCGGGCCCGTCGGGCTCCATCAGCTCCCAGCCCATCCCAGATGAGCCCGGGATCGCCAGCGTCCGCGCGCGAAACCCGCTGTCGTTGTACCCGCCCTCGGTCGGCCGCAGACCCAGCACGCGCTGCAGGAACTCTGACTGTGCCTCTACGTCAGGCACAGCCTGCGAGATGTGGTCGATGTTGATGAACTCGATCACCAGGACTCCGTTCGGTCTCCGCACGCGTGTCGGACATCCTCGCAGCGATGCGAGGTGGGATCGATGCTTAGAGCTTCATCGTCAGCTCTTCGCCCTTGCCGATCGGAACGGTCACGGTCGCCAGTCCGGGGTGCGCGCGCACCGCGTCGAGGAAGCCCGCGACCTCCTCGGGGTGCGAGGTCACGTTGTCAGTGACGAGCAGCCCGCCCGTCCGCAGGTGCTCGACGAGCAAGGGCAGATAGTCGACGTAGCTCGCGCGGTCGGCGTCAAGAAAGATGAGATCGTACTCGCCGTCGAGGTCGCGGAGGGAAACGGACGCCTCGCCTTCGATGATCTCGACCCGGTCGCGTAAGCCGGCCTCGGCGAGCTGGGCCTCGGCCAACTCGACCTTTTCGGGCAGGCGCTCGAGCGTCGTCACCCGGCCAGCGATCTCTGCCACGGCGTCGGCGAGCCAGATCGTCGAATAGGCATTGGACGTGCCCACTTCGAGTACGCGCTTCGCGTTGCTCGAACGAATCAGGATCCAGAGCAGCTGCCCTGTATCCGGCGTGATATTCAGCATCCGCTTGCTGTGCTCAGGCTCGGCATCGTCGTGCGCCTCCCCGAAAGTGCTGAGCCGGTCGAGCTGCGCCGATCGCTGTGGGTTCATCGGATTGGCAGCCCTTCCGCGACCTCGTCCAACCGCCACAGCCAGGCCGCGCCTCGCACGCCACTTGAATCTCCGTGTTGCGCCCGAACGATCGGCGTCGTGACAACGTCCGAGAACACGTGCGGTACCAGCTGTGGCGGGACGAGCTCGTACAACGCCTCGATGTTCGATAGACCGCCGCCGAGCACGATGGCGTCCGGATCCAGCACGTTGATCACCGTCGCCAGCGCCCGCCCCAGCCTCGAGGCGTGCAGCTCAATCGAGGCCCGAGCGGCGGAGTCGCCGCCGGCTGCCCGTTCAGCGATCTCCGCCGCATCGAACGCTTCGTCCGTTCGGAGCTGATGGTCACGCGCCAGGGCCGGCCCGGACAGGAATGACTCGATGCACGAGATCCGCCCGCAGTAGCATTCTCGCTCGGCCCATTCCTCGTCCAGGAGTCCCGGCATCGGGTTGTGACCCCACTCGCCCGCGATCGCATGCGCGCCGGTGATCGGGCGACCGTCGATCACGAGCCCCCCGCCGACGCCGGTTCCGAGGATCACGCCAAACACGACCCGCCGACCGGCTGCCGCTCCATCGGCTGCTTCCGAGAGCGCGAAGCAGTTCGCGTCGTTTGCGACGCGAACTGACCGACCAAGTGCGGTCGAGAGATCGCTATCGAAGGCCCGGCCGATCAACCACGTCGAGTTCGCGTTCTTCACCAGACCGCTCGTTGGTGAGATCGCTCCCGGGATCCCGACACCGACGCTGGCCTGGGAGTCGTAGTCGGATTCGATCTGCCCGACGAGGCCGACGACCGCCGCGACCGTATCGTCGTAGCTCTCGCGGGGCGTCGCGACCCGCCGGCGGACGATGATGCCACCGTCGTCATCGAGGGCGACCGCCTCGATCTTGGTTCCGCCGAGGTCCACTCCGATACGCACGAGCAACTCCTCGATCTGAACGTCGCAGTCAACCGTCGCGACGCCGGTCCGTCCTGAAATCGCACACACCCCCGGTTTCCCGAGGGTGTGTGTCGCGGTCAGGCGACCTGTAAGCCGAATTCTGTACCGAGCCACGTTGCGCGAAGCTCGGTGATGGCCATCCATCTACGGCGGCGGTTGCCCGACGCCTTGTGCGACCTACCCGGGAGCGGAGCCGGACACCCCGAACGCTCCCCTATTTGGTCTTGCTCCAGGTGGGGTTTACCTCGCACGCCCTGTTACCAGCACGCCGGTGCGCTCTTACCGCACCATTTCACCCTTACCGGCGCCCGAGGGCGCTTAGGCGGTGTCTTTTCTGTGGCACTATCCGTCGGCTCACGCCGCCCGGCCGTTAGCCGGCACCCTGTCCGGTGGAGTTCGGACTTTCCTCCCGTCCGTCGCAAGCGACGAACCGGCGGCCACCCGGTCTCCTGACTTGTCGATCGTACGCCCCCAGCGCCGTCGGCGCTGCCGAAGCGCCGGCGGTGACCGACGGTGCGCCCTCAGCCCCGAGGCATCACCAGCAGGTCCTCCGCTGGTAACTCGATGACCCACCGATCGCGCTCGGCCACCCCGAGGACCTCGTATGGACGTGCGGCAACCTCAACCTCGATCCGCGGCCCCGGGCCGTCCGGTTCGAAGCGCAGGGTGTGCGTGTTACCGAACGCGAGGTCCTCGACCAGTCGGCCCACGAAGCAATTCGTCGGCGGCGGCTCGTCCGGGTCGAACCGGCGCAGGTTGCAGCGCTCCGAGCGGATACCGAGGTCCACCGGCCCGTTCGTGCCGTTCGCCGGGAGCTGGAGCTCCAGGCCGTCTACCTCGACTCGGTCGCCGCTCGCCGTCGCAGTGAACAGATTCCGGACACCGGTCAACTCGGCGACCCGTCGCGCGCTCGGTCGCGTGAATACATCGTCACGAGGCCCCAGTTGCAGCACCCGTCCCGCGTCGATCACCGCCACCGAGTCCGCCAGCAAATGTGCCTCACGCAGGTCGTGGGTCACGAAGACGATCGGGATCCCGAAGTCGCGCTGGAGGCGCTTCAGCTCGGCGCGGAGTTCCGCACGTAGCACGTCATCCAGCGCGGAGAAGGGCTCATCAAGCAGAAGCACGTCCGTCGGTCGGACCAACGCGCGAGCCAGGGCGACCCGTTGCTGCTGTCCGCCGGACAGCTCATGCGGGCGGCGCGCATCGAGGCCATCAAGATGCAGCGCGCCGCGCAGCTGCGACCAGCGTGCTTTCGCATCGCCGCTGCCCTCGACACCGATCAGGACATTCCGCTCGACATCCAGGTGGGGAAACAACGCCACCTCTTGCACGACGTAACCGGTCCGACGCGCCTGCGGTGGCTCATCGACGCGGGAGGCGCCATCAAAGACGACGCGGCCACCGATCTCGATCGTCCCCGCTTCCGGTCGGGCGAGGCCAGCGATCGTCCGAAGCGTGATCGTCTTCCCCGCCCCGGAATGCCCGTAGAGCACGAGCAGTTCGGCATCGGCGTCGAGCGAGACGTCGTACGCGAAGTCCCCTGCGTGGCCGCTGAACGAGGCACGCAGGCTCATCGGTACGCCCCGCTCGGCGTTGAAGCGCGGTGCAGCAGCACCATCAGCACCAGCGCGAACGCCACGAGGATGACCGCGATCGACACCGCCCCCGCCAGTCCCGCGTTCGACTCGAACGCCGAAAGGATCGCCAGCGGCATCGTCTGCGTGCGTCCGGGCAGCGAGCCGGCGAATAGCAGCGTCGCCCCCAGCTCACCGAGGGCGCGCGCCCAGCACAGCACTGCGCCACCCGCCAGCGCCGGCCAGACCAGCGGCAGCGTCACACTGCGGAACGTGCGCCAGCGCGACAGTCCGAGGGTGTACGCCACGCCCTCGAACCGCGGGTCCATCGCCGCGAATCCGGCGTACGCGGCACGCACGTAATACGGCGCAGCAACAAAGAGCTGCGCCAGCACCACCGCCGCAGTCGTGAAGGACAGCGTCAGTCCCGCCTCGGACAACGGGTCGCCGAGGTATCCCCGTCGGCCGAACACGGTCAGCAGGGCGATGCCTGAAACGACGGGTGGCAGCACCAGCGGCAGGTCGAGCAGCGTTGCGGTCAGACGCGCCCAGCCCGCTTCGGATGCGGCGAGCAGGTAGGCGAGCGGGGTGCCGAGCAGCACCGCGAGGACGAGCGTCAGCGTCGCCGTGAGTACTGACAGCCGCAGCGCCTCCCACGTCGCGCTGGACCGGAGTTCCGAGGCGACGTCGCCCTCCGTCAGCGCGAACCAGACGAGCCCCAACAGCGGCACGACGAAGAAGAGGCCGAATAAGACCGGTAGCGCCACCCACCAATTCCGAGGTGCGCGCACTAGCGCACCTCGACTGGCTCGAAGCCCGCGGCGCGCCAGATGCCGGCCGCCGCGTCACTCGTGAAATGCTCCAGCAGGTCAGCCACGTCCGCTGTTGCCGATTCGAGGACGCCAGCGACGTAGCTGTTCGGTCCGAGCGCGGAAGGCAAATCGATCGAGCGCAGATCGGCCGTCGCCTCGACGTCAGTGAGGTAGACGAACGCCGCGTCGACCTCGCCAAGTTCGAGCCGGGAGAGGGCAATCCTCACGTTCGGATCCTCGGTGACGACGCCGGCACGGATCTCCTCGGCGATCGCGAAGTCCAGCAATGCTAGCGCCTGTTCGGTCAGCACCCCGGCCGGGACATCCGGCGCCGTGATCGCGATCCGAATGCCAGACCTGGCGAGATCCTCGACGCGCTCGATCGCAGATCCATGTGGCACGGCGACTACGAGCCGATTCGTCGCGATCACCGTGCGCTCGCCGACCAGATCGTCCGCCTCGAGGCGGGCGAACTGCTGCGCGTTCGCCGAGATAAATAGGTCGGCCTTGGCGCCGAGTTCGATCTGTGTGGCCAGCGACTGCGATCCGGCGAACTGGACCTGGAAGGTCGTCTCGGGATGCGCCTCGGCGTAGTCATCGAGAATCTCCGGTAGGACATCCTGGAGCGATGACGCGGCGAGCACTCGAATCGTGTGAGCGTCGCCGCATCCACCGAGCAACAGGAACACCGCAGCGAGCAGGACGAGTCCTGCTGCCCCGCTCCTCCAGCGTCGACGCGTGATCGGCACAAGAGGCCGTTCAGCGACCATGAGACCGCATCGACATCCCGTTCGTCCGCTCGATTCTTCCACTCGATCGCTGATCCTGACGGTACGATGGGATCTCGCGGAGGTTCACTCGTGCTAGTAAACGTGGCGACGCTCTTACAGGAGCACGTCGGCAGCTCGCGTGACCTCGAGATGCGCGGCGAGGCGGTCGCGGCACCCGGGTTCGATTACCAGCGCGTCGTTGATGGCACGCTCCATCTCCTGCGCTCTGAGCGAGGCGTCCTGGTCACCGCGCGACTGCACTTTGAGGTCCCGCTCGAATGCGCGCGGTGCCTCGAACCGTTCTCCGAGGAGCTCGAGCTCGAGTTCGATGAGGAGTACGTGATCGCGGCGCCGCATCCGGTGACCGGGGAGCGACCGACGCCCGATGATGGCGATTTCTTGGTCGACGATCACTGGCATCTCGACCTCAGCGAGGCGGTTCGGCAATATGAACAGTCGGCTGTGCCGTTGATCGCGCTCTGCCGACCAGATTGTCCCGGGTTCGTCGCTGCCATCCCGGCGGCGCCATCCGAGCCCAGTACCGCCGACCGCCGATGGTCGGGACTGAGCGGCCTCGCCGCTCGTTTGCAACAGGAGGAATCGGATGGCGCTCCCAAAGCGTAGGACCCCGAAATCGAAGCGCAACATGCGCCGGAGCCACCACAAGATCGGCGTGCCTCAGCTGGTGCGCGACCGCTCCACCGGCGGCTGGAAGGTGAATCACACCGCCGGCGGCGAGCGCGACCGCAAGGGCCGCCCGATCGAGGACGACTTCGACATCGGAGCCTCGGAGCCCGACGCCGAGTAATCTCGCGCACATCGACCGTCCGCTCGCTCTCCCCGCAAGCCGAGGCGCACGCCATGCCTGTCACCTATGCCTGACACGCCGATCGACCAGCTCCCGGTCGACCCCACGATTGCGTGGATCTTTCCCGGCCAGGGCGCCCAACAGGTGGGGATGGGTGCAGACCTCGCCGATACCTCGGCGACAGCACGCGCCGTCTTCTCCGCGGCCGACATCGCCCTCGACATGTCGCTCTCGCGGATCTGCTTCGAAGGCCCCGAGGACGAACTGACTCGAACCGTGAACACGCAGCCAGCGATCGTCACGCATTCAATCGCCGCACTCTCGGCGGCCCTCGAGACAGACGTCATCAGTTCGCGACCGGCGTTCGTCGCCGGCCACTCGCTCGGCGAGTACGCCGCGCTGGTCGCTGCCGGCGCGTTCGGCTTCGACGACGGGGTCCGTCTCGTCCGCGAACGCGGAAGGCTGATGCAGGAAGCCTGCGACGCGGAGCCCGGCACGATGGCGGCGGTCCTCGGCCTCGACGAAGACGTGCTCCGACCGATCGCGGACGAACACGGGGCATCGCTCTGCAACGCGAATGCTCCCGGTAACATCACGATCGGCGGCACCATCGCCGCCGTCGAGGCCGCATCCAACGCCGCGACTGAAGCAGGCGCAACGCGGGTTGTCCCCTTGAGCGTTTCCGGCGCGTTCCATACCCCGCTGATGCAGACGGCCGCTGACGGGCTGCGAGCCGCCCTCGCCGACGTGGAGTTCAAACAGCCGCGCACGCCGATCATCTCCAACGTGACCGCAACGCCACTCGAGGATCCCGCCTCGTTCTCTACTGAACTGGTCGACCAGGTCACCAACCCGGTGCTCTGGGCCGCCTCGGTCCAGTGCATGCAGCAAGCTGGCGTCACAACGCTGATCGAGTTCGGGCCGGGTCGCGTTCTCGGTGGCCTCGCTCGGCGGATCGACCGCGAGCTCACGACGATCAGTATCGGAACCGCCAGCGATCTCGTGACAGACGCACCGGAAGGGGCTGAGTGATGACCGACTCCGAGAACGATCGGCTCTCGCTGCGCGGCCGCTCCGCGATCGTCACCGGTGGTGGCCGCGGGATCGGCCGGGCAATCGCGACCGAGCTGGCGCGAGCCGGCGCCAATCTCGTCATCACCTACCGCGCGAACTCGTCGCTCGCCGACGCTGCCGCGCACGAACTGCGAGCCCTCGGCGTCGGTTGTCAGACCGTACAGGCCGACGTGCGCGAAGGCGTCGACCTCGACCGAGTCGTCAAGGAGTGCCAGCAGTCCTTCGGCAGCGTCGACATCCTCGTCAACAACGCCGGCATGACGAACGACAACCTCGTGATGCGCCTTTCCGAGGAGGCATGGGACGAGGTCATGGACACCAACCTGCGCGGCACCTTCCTCGCGACCAAGGCCGCGCTGCGCCCGATGGTCCGCGCACGCTGGGGACGGATTATCAACATCACCTCGGTCGTCGGGGTCACCGGTAACGCGGGCCAGGCCAACTACTCCGCCGCGAAGGCCGGAATCATCGGCTTCACCCGTTCGGTCGCCCTCGAGGTCGCCTCGCGGGGCATCACCGTCAACGCCGTTGCCCCCGGTTTCGTCCAGACCGACATGACTGCCGGCCTCTCAGATGAGCAGAAAGAGCTGATCAAGGGCCGCATCCCCATGGATCGCTACGGCGAGGCCAGCGAAATTGCGCCGATCGTCGCCTTCCTCGCATCAGACGCCGCCGCCTACATCACCGGTCAGACCGTCAACGTCGACGGCGGCCTGGTGATGACCTAGGAGCGCCGGAATGCCCTCCGGCTCACGCCGTCGCTCGCGGATCCTCGCCTTCCAGGTGCTGTTCGAGAGCGAACAGCACGAGCAGCCGATCCTCGAGTCCCTCCAGCGCCGGATCGACGAATCGGACCTCGACAGCTCGGCGCGCGCCTTCGCCCGCGAGCTGGTCGAGGGCGTCGAGGAGCGCCGTCCCGCGATCGACGAGGTCATTTCGAGGCACGCGCCGGCCTTCCCGCTCGCGGAGATGGCACCGGTCGACCGCAACGTGTTGCGCCTTGCAATCTACGAAGTGCTCTTTGATAATCGCCGCGCTCCGCTGCGGGTCGCGATCAACGAGGCGGTAGAGATCGCCAAGGGATACGGCTCGGAGTCGTCGGGGCGATTTGTGAATGGAGTCCTCGGAGCGGTCGCGCTCGAGGCAGCAGAACGCAATGAATCGGCTAATCACGGTAGCGCGCCGTCGTAGCGCGTCTGTCGGCTATGGCTGATCGAAAGGACATCGACGTGGCAACTGTTTATGAGCGAATCCGAGGCTTGATCGTCGAGCAGCTCGGCGTCGACGAAGACGAAGTAACGGCCAGTGCCTCGTTCGTTGACGACCTCAACGCGGACTCCCTCGACCTCGTCGAACTGATCATGTCGATGGAGGAAGAGTTCGGCGGCGACGTCGAAGGCCTCGAAATCTCCGACGAGGACGCCGAGAAGATTCAATCGGTCCAGGACGCGGTCGACTACCTCAAAGACGCCGGCATCGAGTAGCCCTGCACCACTTCACCCCATCCTCGCTCTCGTCAGCGGGCAGTCCGTCGGGCTGCCCGCTGCGTATCATGTGCTGACATGAGTTTTCTCGGCGTCGGAGCAGGCGAGGCAGCCCTGGTGCTCGTGCTGGCCATGATTGTGGTCGGCCCGCAGCGCTTCCCAGAGATCGCCCGACAGGGTGGCCGCTGGTATCGCCTCGCGCGTCAATACACCAACGAGGTCATGAAAGACGTTCGCTCTGCCGTCGATGAGATCGAGACCGAGATCAAGACCGAGACCGAAGACCTGCAGTCAATGACCTCGATCGGCGATGAGCTGCGCGAGATCCGCGACGATGTCGACGCCGTCAGCAGTGAGTCCGTCGCTGACGCCGAGCAAGCGATGTCCGATAGCGCGGCCGCGGCAGGGTCCAACAGCACCGACTCGACCCCAACGCTCGCCCGCGACGCCTCGGTCCGACCGTCCCGACGTGCGCAAGACAACTAGCCGGGCCGCCTCGTGACCACCGCCGAAGCCTCGCCCAACGCCGAGCCCGAGGAGCCGCCACAGCTCGAGGGCGGCGACATGACGCTGCTCGAGCACCTCTTCGAGCTGCGCAGCCGCGTGACATGGTCCGCGGCCGCCGTCGTCGTCGGGATGTTGCCGTTCTTCGCGCCGCCGATCGGGTTCGCAGCGCTCGATTTCCTGCTGGAGCCCGCCCGCGAACAGAACCCTGACTTCCGCGCGCAGGCCATCACACCGATGGAGAACATCGTCACCTACTTCCGGGTAGCGCTGCTCGGTGGCATCGGGCTCGGGATGCCGATGCTCATTTATCAAGTGCTAGCGTTCGTGACGCCCGCGCTGACCCCTCAAGAGAAGCGCTGGATCCTCCCCGTCGTCATCGGCGCGTCGGTCTCGTTCGCGATCGGGCTCGCCTTCGGCTACCTGATCGTCCTTCCGACGGCCTACGGATTCCTGTTCAGCTTCGGACGCGACTTCGCTGAGATCGCCCCCACCATCAGCAGCTACATCGATCTGACGACCCGGCTGCTGCTGGTGATGGGGCTGGTGTTCGAGACCCCAATCGTCATCATGGGTCTGGCGAAGTTCGGCGTCGTGAGCGCGAGGAAGCTGCTCGGATGGTGGCGATTCGCGCTCGTCGGCTCGTTCGTGATCTCCGCAATCGCCACACCGACACCCGACCCGATCACTCAGACCCTCGTCGGTGGTCCGATCTTCGTCCTCTACATGTTCGGAATCGTCCTCGCATGGTTCGTCCGGCGCGACTGACGAGACTGATCACGCGCGTATACACGTTGGTATGAACCTCTTACGAATGCTAAGATCGCCCCGTCTGAGCGAGGCCGGTCGCTTCGAGGTGGCCGCCGCACACGCTCCCCACCACCCCGGAGGTGGAGCACCATGGCTATTCAATCGCCGGACCGCGTGGCGGCGGCGCCCGTGACCGACAATTCTCCAGCCGCCAGTGCCCCCGAGGCGCTACGCCCGCTCTACGCGGTAGACGAGCCCCTGCGTTCGCTCTACGAGGCGATCGCCGACTGCCCGAGTTGTGTGCTGGCGAAGACCCGCTCGAGGACGGTGCCCGGTTCAGGGCCGCTGACGGCCGATCTGATGTTCGTCGGCGAAGCCCCCGGACAGCGCGAAGACGAGCTGGGGCTGCCGTTCGTGGGCCGTTCGGGGCGGTTCCTCGACCAACTACTCGCCGCGATCGAACTCACGCGCAGTGATGTGTATGTCACTAACGTCGTGAAATGTCGCCCGCCAGCCAACCGAGACCCCGCTCCGGAGGAGATCGCCGCCTGCGGGGACTTCCTCGAACAGCAGATTGCCCTCGTGAATCCCCGGGTGATCGCGACCCTCGGCCGCTTCTCGATGGCCCGCTGGTTTCCGGACGCCCGGATCAGCCGTATCCACGGCGAGGTCAAACAATTCGACGACCGTTATGTCGTTCCGATGTACCATCCCGCGGCCGCCCTCCGAAACGGCAGCCTCCGCGAGGTGATGCACGCGGACTTCGCCCAGATCCCCCGCCTGCTGCAAGGAGAACTGTGACCCCTAGCTCCCCCGTGGAGGCCACCAGTCGGCTCTCCTCGCCCATCACCGACCGCCGCTCGTCGCCCGCGCTTCGGGGTCACCGATGACCTCCAACGGGACTGAGGCGCTCCGCGTCATCCCCTTCGGGGGTCTCGGCGACATCGGCCGCAACATGATGATCTACGAGTACGGCGACGACGCGATCGCCGTCGACGCCGGGTTGATGTTCCCCGACGACGAGCACCTCGGCGTCGACATCATCATTCAGGATTTCAGCTACCTCCGCGAGAACCCCGGCAAGCTCAAAGCGTTGTTCCTGACTCACGGCCACGAGGACCACATCGGCGGCGCAACGTTCCTGCTGCGCGAGTTCCCGGTCCCCGTCTTCTGCACGAAGCTGACCCGAGGCCTCCTCCAGGTGAAGCTGAAAGACCACAAGCTCGTCGACGACATCGACGTCCAGGTGGTCGAGCCGGGACAGACCATCAACATTGGCGAGTTCGGCGTCGAGTTCTTCTCGGTGTCCCACTCGATTCCGGACTCGGCCGGAATGATTATCAATACGCCGTTGGGACCGGTCGTCCACACCGGCGACTTCAAGATCGATCACACCCCGATCATGGGTCAGCACACCGACCTCACACGCCTCGCGGAGATCGGCCGCGATGGCGCACTGCTGCTCTGCGCCGACTCGACCTATGCCGAGGTCGAAGGCTCGACGCCGTCGGAGCAGATCGTGGCGGAACGCCTCGATCACGCGATCGCCAACGCCCCCGGACGAGTGATCGTCACGACCTTCGCTTCGCTGATCTCGAGGGTGCAGATCGTCCTCGACGCGGCCGTCAGACACGACAAACGCGTGTTCGTGACCGGCCGATCGATGGTGAACAACGTGCAGATGGCACGCGATCTCGGCTACCTCGAGGCACCCGATCAGGTGCTCATGTCAGTGCGTGAGATGCGAGAGCATCCGCCGCACAAGACCATCATCATCTGCACCGGTTCGCAGGGTGAACCGAACGCCGCGCTCACGCGGATCGCGAACGGTTCGCACCAGCACATCTCGATCCAGGAAGACGACACCGTCGTGCTCTCCTCGAACCCGGTGCCGGGCAACGAGAAGTCGGTCTCGAAGAACATCAACGGCCTCTTCGAGGCCGGAGCGAACGTCGTCTACAACCGCCTGGACAACGTCCACGTGCGTGGCCACGCCGCGCGCGAAGAGTTGAAGATCATCCACCGCATCGTGCGGCCTCAGCACTTCGTGCCGATTCACGGTGAGTACCGCCACCTCGTACTACACGCCCAGCTGGCCATGCAGCTCGGCATGCCGGCCAACAACGCGTTCGTCCTCGAGGACGGCGATGTCCTCGAGATCACCGAGGACGACGCCGACATCGTCGACGAAGTGTCCGCGAACTACATCTACGTCGATGGCCTCGGCGTGGGCGATATCGACCACGTGGTCCTGCGCGACCGCGCGCACCTCGCAACCGACGGCATGTTCGTGGTCGTCGCGGCAGTCGACCGGCACACAAGCAAACTGACCGGTCCTCCCGAGGTGATGTCACACGGCTTCATCGGTCCCGACGACGAGGGGGAGATCTACGATGGCGCCCGTCGGATCGTGACCGATATGCTGGGTGACAAGGCGCAGTCCGTAAATTGGCGAGAACTGCACGACAGTCTGAAGAACGACTTGGCGCGCTTCCTCTACGAGCGCACCCACCGGCGGCCGTTGGTGCTGCCGGTGATGTTGGAGGTCTGATCGAGAACCGGGCAGACTAGACACGAGAACCAGTGCATTCGGTGGCGGGCCGGATGCGCGAGGAGTTAGAGCGATGGCTCGCACATCCCGCCGCCGCGCCCCGAGGCGCGGTTCCACCACCGGCTTCGGTGGCATCGGTAACTTCCTGAGACGGCCCGAGCTGATCGGCACACTGCTGGTGGTGCTCGCCGCCGCCACGGTGCCGTACCTACTCCCCTTCGCTGGCGTCATCGCTGATGCCCGCGATGGCGTCGTGCAGCTGCTCGGCCTCCACGTGTTCTCGCTGGTGGTCGTGCTCGCCTCGGCCGGCATCCTGATCGGCTTTCGCTGGACTGCGTGGGTCTCGAGGCAACGTCGCCACCTGATCGGCGGCTTCGCGTTCCTCGGCGTCCTCGCCGGGCTGCTCGGTCGCTGGTATCCGGATCGCGCCGTCGGCGACATCGACCTGGCTGTGCACTCGGCGGGCGGCGACGTCGGCCGCGCGCTCGCATCCTGGCCGGCGGGAGTCGCCGTGTGGATACTGCTGGGCTTTACCGGGTTCGCCCTCCTCTGGCCAAAGACGGCGGCGGCGATGCTTCGAGGCACTCCCGGGGCGATTGGCCGTTCTGCGCGCTGGCTCTGGAATCAGCATCTCTACCGTCCACTCGGGCGTGGACTGCGTTACGCCTTCACACCAATCGCGCGGCTCATGCAGCCGAAGCGGGATCTCGATCCCGAGTTCACGGCAGCTCGACCAGGATCACGCCGGGCGGTGGAAACCGTGGCTGAGATCGCCGGTCCCGCCACGCCCGAGCTCACGGAGGCAGTTGCCGCCGCCGCCGCCGAGGCCGATCCGATGTCGGAGGAGGCAGCGCCGGCGCGCCCCGCGAAGCAGATCGAGATGGACATGGAAACGCCAGCTGACGAGCTGCGTCATTCCGAGGACGGCTGGCAGCTCCCGCCGATTACCCTCCTCGGCGAAGAACAGGGTCGCGAGTCGCGGACGGTCGACAACGCCCGCCGCGCCCAGCTGATCGTCGACACGCTCGATTCGTTTGGCGTCGACTCCTCGGTCGTCCAGATCAACGAGGGCCCGACGGTCACTCAGTTCGGGGTCGAGCCCGGCTGGGACGTTAAGAACAAGCTCGTCACCGAACGTGACGCGACGGGCCGCCCCATCCTCGACGACGACGGTAATCCGAAGACGAATGAGGTCGAGGTCTCGCGCACGCGGATCCGAGTGAACCGCATCACCGCGTTGCAGAATGATCTCGCGCTCGCGCTCGCCGCGCCCGCGCTGCGAATCGAGGCGCCCGTACCCGGGAAGCCGATGGTCGGCATCGAGGTACCGAACTCCAGCACCTCGACGGTCACGATGCGTGGCGTCATGGAGTCGAACAGCTACCAGAAGTCGCTCGAGAAGTTCGCCCTGCCGATCGCCCTCGGTGCTGGCGTCTCAGGCGATCCCGTCGTCGCAGACCTCGCGACGATGCCGCACGTACTGATCGCCGGCGCGACGGGGGCGGGCAAGTCGGTCTGCCTGAACTCGATCATCAGCGGGCTGCTGATGCACCTGTCGCCCGAGCAGCTCCGACTCGTGATGATCGACCCCAAACGCGTCGAGCTAGCCGATTTCGCGGACATCCCTCACCTGACGTTCTCGCGGATCGTGGTCGAGATGGATCAGGTGGTCGGCACCCTCCAGGCCGTCATCAACGAGATGGAGTCGCGCTACCGGAAGTTCGCCAAGGTGGGCGTCCGGAACATCAAGACCTACAACGACAAGTCGGCGGGGCGCTCGTTGATGCCCTACTGGGTGGTCGTCATCGACGAGCTCGCGGACCTGATGATCGCCGCGCCGTATCAGGTTGAGCAGCAGCTCGTCCGCCTCGCCCAGCTCGCACGCGCGACCGGGATCCACCTCGTCGTCGCGACGCAACGGCCGTCGGTCGACGTCATTACCGGCCTGATCAAGGCGAACTTCCCGACGCGAATCGCCTTCGCCGTCGCATCCTCGGTCGACTCTCGCACCGTCCTCGACCAGGGGGGCGCGGAGAAGCTGCTCGGGCGCGGCGACATGCTCTACGTACCGCCCGACGAGCAGAAGCCGAAACGCGTCCAGGGCGTCTTCGTCAGCGACGAGGAGATCCGGGCGATCGTCGGGTTCTGGACCGCCGACCGCTTCGCGAACCTCCAACCGGAGAAGTTCGACGACATGTTGCTTGCTGCCGAGCGCGACGTAGAGCAACTCGCTGCCGAAAGCGGCGGGCCGGGCGGTGGAGGCGGAGAGGACCCGCTCATCCAGAAGGCGATCGAGCTCGCTCGCGAGCACGAGACCCTGTCCACCTCGATGCTCCAGCGCAAGCTACGGATCGGCTACCCGCGGGCAGCGCGGACCATGGACGAACTCGAGGACCGCGGCATCGTCGGAGCCGGTGATGGCACCAGCTCACGCCGGGTCCTGCTCGGTGACGAGTCGTCGACCAGCGAGGGCCGCACCCTCGTCGCCGAGGCCGCCGATTTCGAGCCAGTCGCGGCTGGAGTGGTCGCCGACGGCGGTGACGACGATGAGGAATCGAACAGCCGCAAGCTCCTGAAATTCCCGAAGGCGTTCGACGAAGAATAAGCTTGCCCAATATCCGTTCTGAGCGTGGTTTTGTGCGCCGCGACGGCGATTCGGACCCGTCGATCTGATCTATAGCGACTCATATTTGCTATAATGATGTTGGAAGAAAGAGGATCGAGGAGACAGTCAGAGGCGCAAGCGAAGCGCCAATCCCCCCGTCGGGATCGCAGTCGATCGGAGGCCACGTGTGTAAGCAACATGCAGGCTCAGGTTGCGGCGCTGACCTCGTATCCGCGAAGCGCTCAGCCAAAGGTTCGCCCTGACTCATGGGTCTAGCAGACCCGGGTCGCGGTCAAGACCAATGCGCCGCCACCGAAACGACCCGCCTCGTCAGCGGGTCGTTGTTATGTCAGAACTCGAGTCTCGAGCGGGCGTTCGCCGGACGGGCTGACCTCGTAAACTGCCGCACCCGCTCGAGACGCCACCGCCCCCTGCAGGGCGCCATCCACGAAATGTGCGGCAGCGTAGTCGTCCGCCGCATACCCCGCCGGAAGGCCGTTCTCGAGGGCGACACGTAGCGTCGGACGCCGCTCAGCCTCCCCGTCGTAGTGCGGAGTGAACGAGCCAGGTAGCAAGCCGACCCCATCTCGCAGTTCACGGAGCGGGCCGAAGGAGTCGGTGATGCCGGCTTCGAACCAGCAGATCGCGCCGGCACTCACGCCGCAGAGGATGACCCCACGCTGGTGAGCCTCCCGGACAAGGTCATCGACGCCGTGCACGCGCCAGACGGCAAGCAAGTTCGCCGTGGAGCCGCCACCGACGTAGATCACGTCCTGCTCGGCGAACCACCCTGCCGGTTCATGCGACGGCGCGGAGAACAACCGCAGGTCCGAGGTCTCCGCGCGATCGGAGAGGCTCGCATGGAACTTCTCGATGTAGCCGTCGGCGTCTCCGCTCGCCGTTCCGAGGAACCCGACCCGCGGGCGTGAGCGACCGGTCAGTCCGAGGATGTAGTCGTCGAGGACTCGGTCGTCCTCCATCGAGAAACCACCCCCACCCATCGCTACGATCTGCATGGACACGCGAAGGGCTTCCGTTCCGCGGCCCCGCCGCGCTAGCCGCGGCGGGACGGACCGGGACGCGTTCGGCCGCCACGCACCTTGCGCTGCTCGGGCCGTTTGGTCTCGGCTGAGAGCGACTTCAACCCCTCGGTCGCGTCGGAGCCGATCAGTTCGCGACGGAGTTCGACGACCTGGTCGCGGAGCAGCGCCGCGCGCTCGAACTCGAGGTTCTTCGCGGCGTCCTTCATCTGGCGCTCGATCTCCTTCACGAGGCGGGTCAGTTCATCCTTCGGCAGCTCTGAGGTCGCCGTGTAAGGCGCTTCCTCCTCGGCCACCTGGTTCCGCATCTCATCATTGATGTCGCGGATCGTCTTCTCGATGCCCTGTGGCGTGATCCCATGTCGATCGTTGTACGCCCGCTGTTTCTCACGGCGGCGATCGGTCTCATCGAGGGCGTGGCGCATCGAGTCGGTGATCTTGTCGGCGTACATGATGACGCGTCCGCGCGGGTGCCTCGCGGCCCGACCGATGGTCTGGATCAGCGAACCGCCCGATCGTAGGTAGCCCTCCTTGTCCGCATCGAGGATGCAGACGAGCGATACCTCGGGGAGGTCGAGTCCCTCGCGGAGCAGGTTGATCCCGACGACCACGTCGTACACGCCGATTCTGAGGTCGCGCAGGATGTCGATACGCTCGAGCGTGTCGATCTCCGAGTGCAGGTACATCGACTTGATGCCCATCTCCTGCAGGTAGTCGTTCAGGTCCTCGGACATCTTCTTCGTGAGCGTCGTCAGCAGCGTCCGCTCCTTGCGGTCGACGCGATCGCGAATTTCCGCCAGCAGATCGTCGATCTGGCCCTTGGTCGGACGAACTTCGACCTCGGGGTCGAGGATGCCCGTCGGGCGGATCACCTGCTCAACGGTCCGTGCCGCGGTGTCGCGCTCGTAAGGACCGGGCGTCGCCGAGACGTAGACCACTTGATTGATGTGGTCCTCGAACTCCTCGAAGTTAAGCGGACGGTTATCGAGCGCCGAGGGGAGTCGGAACCCGTATTCGACGAGCGTCTCTTTGCGCGAGCGGTCGCCGAGGAACATGCCCCGCACCTGCGGCACCGAGATGTGCGACTCGTCGATGAAGATCAGCCAGTCGTCGGGGAAGTAGTCCAACAGCGTCCACGGCGTGGATCCCGGATCTCGCCCGGCCAGGTGCCGCGAGTAGTTCTCGATGCCCGAGCAATAACCAGCCTCGCGCATCGTCTCGAGGTCGTATCGGGTGCGCTCTTCGAGCCGTTGTGCCTCGAGCAGCTTGCCCTCGGCACGCAGGCCCGGCACGACCTCGGCCATCTCAGCCTCGATCGATGCGATCGCGTCTGTCAGCCGGTCCTTTGAAGTGACGAAGTGCTTCGCGGGGTAAATCGCGGTCTCTTCCGTCTCACGGAGGATCTCGCCGGTCAGTGGGTCGAGCGTCACGATCCGCTCGACCTCGTCGCCGAAGAAGTCGACCCGGATCGCCAGGTCCTCGTACGCCGGATAGATCGTCAGCGAGTCGCCGCGCACGCGGAACGTGCCACGGATCAGGTTCAGATCGTTGCGCGCGTACTGCATCTCAACGAGCTGCCGAATCAGCGACCCGCGGTTGACGTGACGCCCTCGGAACAGCCGAACGACGAACGACTGGTACTCGCCCGGTTCGCCGAGGCCGTAGATGCAGGACACCGAGGCGACGATCACGATGTCGCGTCGCTCAAAGAGCGCCCGCGTCGCCGCGTGACGCATCTTGTCGATCTCGTCGTTGATGTCCGCGTCTTTCGCGATGTAAGTGTCGGTCCGCGGGATGTACGCCTCGGGCTGGTAGTAGTCGTAGTACGAGACGAAGTACTGCACTTCATTGTGGGGCAGCACGTCGCGGAACTCGCTGACGAGCTGCGCGGCAAGCGTGCGATTGGGAGCCAGGACCAGCGTCGGCCGCTGATAACGCTCGATGACGTTGGCCATCGCGAACGTTTTGCCGCTGCCGGTCGCGCCCAGGAGCGTCAGCGCGCGCTCGCCCGCCTCAAGGCCCTCGACGAGCTCATCGACCGCGCGAGGCTGATCGCCCATCAGTTGGAAGTCGGAAACGATCTCGAACGGATGAGATTCTGCTGGCGTTTCGGCCGCATCAGCGGCGTCGGCAGTGGTGGTCACGAGCTGCCCTCCTGACGTTCTAGTGTACGTCCGAGGGCAATGCCTCCGAGCCTAGCTCGACAGCTGCTCAGTCGCCGATCGTTCGAGGTAAACCGGTGTCCCCGCCTCCGCGACCGAGATGCGATTCCGCCCCGCGTGTTTGGCCGCGTAGAGTGCCTGATCGGCGCGGTTCAGGAGGGACTGCTCGTCAGGCGTCGCCAGGTCGGGGATCGAGGCGACTCCGGCCGACACCGTGATCTGAACGGGGACCGCGCCCCCATCCGGGGACTCAATCTGCAGTTCCTCGACGGCGGTGCGCAGCTTTTCGGCAACGAACGCCCCATCAGCGAGAGCCGTTTCCGGCAGGATCACCGCGAACTCCTCGCCGCCGTAACGCCCAATCGCGTCCGACTCACGCAGGTTCGAGGCCATCTGCTGCGCGGAGGCGGCGAGCACCTCATCACCCGTCGCGTGCCCGAAGCGATCGTTCAGCGCCTTGAAATGGTCGATATCGATCATCATCACAGTCAGGGCGCGACCGTAGCGCCGGGACCGTCTGAACTCGCTACCCAGCCGTTCGAACAGCGCACGACGATTCAAGACGCCCGTCAGCGGATCGATCCGGGCCAGGCGTTCGAGTTCCGCGCTGGTCTCGCGGAGATCAGCTGCGGCGTCGACCAGCCGGCGCTCGCGCTCGAGCGTGGCGCGCGCATTGAGGACGATCTGCACGATCAGGAACACGGCAAGGAATGTCGTCGCCAGACTCCATGCACCCAGGTCGAGTCCGAGGAACGACCCGGTCGTCCAGTCGATCTCTCGTAGCTGCTGTCCGACGCCGAACACGAGCAGCAGGGCGGTTGCCCCGACGAGGCCGACAGTCGTCGGCCAGCGGTCGCGTGGGATCGACATCACTGCGGACCCGACCTAGACCGGTGCCTGCTGCGCGAGGATCGCCCGCAACAGGTCTTCGAGGCCAGCGATCTCCGGTTGCTCGCGCAGGGTCGTGGTCACGAGCTGCTCGGCCTCGCGATGCGAGTATTGCAGCGATTCAAGCGCATCGACGGCGTCTTCGTAGAGCGCCCCCATCGCGTCGGTCGTTGGAGTGGTGGTCGCCTCGCTCGCACGCAGGAGCGCCTCTTGCGTGAGCTTGCCGTGCAGATTGGCGACGATCGTCTGGGAGAGCCGCTGTCCGATGCCAGGGAGCTGGCGAAGGGCCGCGTCGTCCTCGGCCTCGATCCAGCGCGCGATGTCCGACACCGGGAATGTCAGCGCCCGCACGGCCTTCTGCGGCCCGACCTCCGGCACGTTGATGAACTTGCGGAAAAACTCCCGCTCCTGATGGTGCTGGAAGCCAATCAACAGCGGCGCGGGCTGACGCTCGGAGACGTGGTAGTAGGTGAACAGCTGAAGATCCTCGCCCAGGGATTCGGAGGCGATCCAGTCATGCGCGAAGGCCGGGATCAGCACCTCGTAGCCAATGCCGCCGACCTCGAGCCAGGCGGTGGCGGATTCCGCGTCCCAGCGGGTCAGCAGGCCGCGCAGCGAGACGATCACGAGCGCGCCATCGCAAGTTCGAGGCGCAGGTCGCCGAGGCGCGTGAGGGCGACCGCAAGCGCGTCCGAGATGTCCAGTGGACCCTCGATCTCCGTCAGGCCGAGTTGGACCGCGACCATTTGCTGTACCTGCTCCTTGGGCGCTCCGCCCCAGCCGGTGACGGACTCTTTCACCGACGTGGGCGCGAACTCGAACACCGGGATGCCGGCATCGGCGGCGGCGATCATCGCCGCTGCCCGTGCTTCGCCGATCACCATCGCCGATCGCACGTTGACGGCGACGAACTGCTGTTCGACGGCCAATTCGACCGGTCCATGATCGCCGATCAGCGCGCGGATGCCGTCAGCAATTTCCCTCAGACGCTCAGCCCGAGGTGCTTTCGGCTTGGTACGGATCGTGCCGCAGGCGATCAGCTGCCCGGTGGCGCCATCGCCATCAACGATGCCCCAACCGGTGATCGTCAATCCCGGGTCGATGCCCAACACGCGCCGGGTCGCCGTCATTGCGTGGGATGCCACGCGGTCCTCGGTTCGCTACCCCGCCGGGGGTGGTCGTCAAACGTTGTGTGCGTCCGGCTACCCAGCCGCAGCCTCGAGCACCGCTTCCGGGAAGTCCGCGTTCGAATGAACCTTGGACACGTCGTCGAGGTCGTCAAGCTTCTCCAGCAGGTTCAGCGTCGCCGTGGCCGCTTTCTCGTCCAGTTCAACGGTGTTCTGCGGCACCTTCGCAAGATCAGCGTTCTCGACTTCAAAACCCGCGGCCACGATCGCCTCGCGGACACTCTCGGTATTGCCCGGCTCAGTGTAGATCTCGACCGAGGAGCCATCGGCCGCAACGTCGACATCGAGCGCCTCGGCTTCGATCGCGACGAGTTGTACCTCATCGGAGTCCTGGCTCGTCGTGTCGACGGTGATGATCCCCTGCGCCTCGAACTGCCAGGCGACTGCCCCGTTCTCCGCTAGGTTGCCGCCACCGCGCGAGAATGCGAGGCGCAACTCGGCGACCGTCCGGTTCCGGTTGTCCGTGACGACGTCGACGATCACCGCCGTGCCGCCCGGCCCGTATCCCTCGTACGTCACCTCTTCGAGGTTGTCCGCCTCACCACCACCCGCGCCGCGCTGGATCGCGCGCTCGATGTTGGCGTTCGGCATGTTCGCGTCTTTGGCCTTGGTGATCGCCAATCGGAGCGACGCGTTCATCTCGGGATCGCCGCCGCCGCGCGCTGCCATCGTGACGTCGCGCGCCAGCTTCGTGAAGAGCTGGCCGCGTTTCGCGTCCAGCTTCCCCTTCTTGTGCTTGATCGAGGACCATTTGGAGTGCCCGGACACACGGCACCTCCGCCGTTATGGATATCGTTCACCAGAGTTCGCTGAACCCGGCCTCATGCTATCAAGGGCGGCCCGTCCTCTGCAGCAGGAATGGCTCCACGACCGGGAGCACGAGGTCCGGACGGCGGATCACGTCGTGGCCGGCTCCCGGAATGACGGTCAGCTCAGCTCGATCCAACCGATCGACGAGGCGCGCGCTGTCTTCGAGCGCGAACATCGCGTCCCGCTCACCCTGGAAGAGCAGCGTAGGCATCGTGATCTGATGCACGGCGCGCTCGATATCAAGGAATGGGTCAATGTGGATTCGCTCAGCCTCCTGCTGAGACATGCCGTATTCCTTGAGCACGGGTCCCCAGATCGTGTCGGGCCCCGATTGGCTCCGGGATTGGCGCAGGATGCGCCGTTTCAGCACGCCCGCAAGCCGCCGCGGATGGAGCGGCGAACGCGAATCCGACAATCGCCGGAAAGGGAAAGCCGAGTTTGGTTGGAGGTTGGCGCCACCCATCACAAGAGCAGATATCCGCTCCGGGTACTCCATCGCGAGGATCGCTGCGAGCCTGCCGCCCCGGGAGTACCCGAAGGCGGCAGCCTGAGACACACCCAGTTGATCGAGCACCGCGAGTAGCTCGTCCCGGTAGAGCGCCCAGCTGAGGTGCTCGAGCTTGGTCACCCCTGAGCTGCCGCCGTAGCCGCGACCGTTGACCGCGATCGTCGTGAAGTTCTGGCTGAGCGCGCTGACGTATCCGCGGTCGAACCACATGCCACGAGCGTCGCTCGCGGTTCCATGGATCAAGAGCAGCGGCGGGCCATCCCCCTCGACGAAGTACTCGATCTGACCATCGAGGTGGGTCGCGAACGGCATCGGTCCACTCCGAGTTCCGCGTCAGTGAGCTGTGCTCGCGGCCATACGAGCCGAAGACGCCCAGCATCCGGCCGGCTGGGAGGGCAACGGACGAGGCAGGGACGCACGCCCGACGGCATTCGTGCGGACTCCGGCTAGCTCAACAGTGCCTCGCGAAGCGTAACGTTGTCGATGAGGTGAGTCGCACCGACATGAGCGGCCAACGACAGCAACGCGAGTCCGCCAACCTCACCCTCGACCTCAACGAGCGTCTCATCGTCGGCGAGCGAAACGTAGTCGACGCGGACCAGCGGTTCGCCATCCAGCTCCCCACGTACCACAGCCCGGAGCCGATCGGCATCGCGTTCGCCCATGCCGTACGCGTCTCTCGCGCGGTACAACCCGCGCGATAGCGACAGCGCCGCCGCTCGCTCGTCCACCGAGAGGTACGCGTTCCTCGAGGACAGCGCGAGGCCGTCCGGGTCGCGGACCGTCGGGCACGCGACGATCTCGACCGGCAGATCGAGGTCGCGGACCAGCTGGCGGATCACCCGGAGTTGCTGTGCGTCCTTCTCGCCGAAGTAGGCACGATCCGGCGTCGCAATGTTCAGGAGCTTGAGCACGACCGTCGTCACGCCATCGAAGTGGCCCGGCCGGCGGGCGCCCTCGAGCCGATCGGTGATCCCGTCCAGGTGGACGGTCGTGCCGAATCCCGCCGGGTACACGTCGCTTCGAGGCGGCACGAGGATCAGATCAACACCATGCGCCTCGAGTTGGGCGAGGTCATCGGCCTCGTCGGCCGGGTAGCGGTCGAGATCCTCGTGTTCGCCAAACTGCGTGGGGTTGAGAAACAACGTGGAGACGACGCTCGCATTGTCGGCGCGTGCGCGATCCACGAGCGCGAGATGACCCGCGTGAACGCCACCCAGCGTGGGGAACAAACCGACCGGTCCTGGCAACCCCGCTCGCGCGGCGCGAAACTCCGCGATCGTGCGGGCGATCTCCACGACGTGAGCCCTCAGATCTAGCGGGCGGGCGACTTCGTCGGTGTCTCGGCGGTCTCGGAGGCACGCGCGATCAGCTCGAGGTCATGCTCCGCGAGCACCCGCTCGGCATCACTCAGGTCGCCGTCCAACTCCGGCAACATTGTCTTGATCAGCTCCAACGCATGTTCGTCCATGTAGAACGACTCGTCCGCGGTGGGGAACTGACCGGCCTCGACCTCGGCGCGATAGGCACCAATCGCCTCGCGTGTCTGGGCCCCCAGCTCGACGAATCGGCGCGCATGGCGCGGCTTGAGGTCGTCGTAGAGCCCCAGGATGTCGTGCCAGACTTGCACCTGGCCGCTACAGAACGGTCCGGCGCCGATTCCGATCGTCGGGACGTTCACGCGTTGGGTGATCATCTGCGCCAGTGCGGTGGGCACCAGCTCCAGGACGATCGCGTACGCACCGGCCTCAGCCAGCGCCTTCGCGTCACCGATCAGGTGGACGGCATCGCGCGGCGTCTTGCCCTGCACGCGGAATCCGCTGGTCTGGTTCACGGACTGTGGTGTCAGGCCGATGTGCCCCATCACGGGGATACCCGCCTCAACGAGATGGCGCACGGTCTCGGCCGAACGCTGGCCGCCCTCGAGCTTCACGGAACCGCAGCCCGTCTCCTGCATAATCCGCGTCGCGTTGCGCAGCGCATCTTGCCAGCCGCCCTGGTAGGACCCAAACGGCATGTCGACGACCACGTGCGCGCGTTGCGCGCCCCGCACGACCGCCTTGCCATGGTGGATCATGTCATCGACGGTGACCGGCACCGTCGATTCGTACCCGAGGACGACCATGCCGAGCGTGTCCCCGACCAGCAGGATCGGGATCTCGGCGTCATCGGCCATCTGTGCGGTCGGGTAGTCGTAAGCCGTGAGCATCGTGATCGGCTGACCACGGTCACGCATGCGCTGAAGGTCGCGTAGCTGTACGCGCTTCGCCATCGTTCTCCTCCGTCTCAGTCCCCAGGGGATCCAAGCGGTTCTACAGGGAGCCATTCGGTCCAGTCGGAGCAGTCTTGTCTGGCCGCCACCGGAATGGTCGACCGACGCGCCCAGTATATGAGGGCCGATCAGCAGGTCAACGGGCCATTGGTCCGTTATCGAGCGGTCCACTCACTGACCGACGGCACGCCGGCCAGCGAAGTCGCCGAGCGCACGGCATCGAGAACCGCGCGCTCGATCGCACGTACCGCGAACGCCTCGACGGCGCGATAGCCCGCTGGATCGACGTCGATCTCGCCCGTCGCCAGCGCGAAGATCACGTCGCCGTCCGCCCGGGTGTGGACCGGCCAGATCGTTGAAGCGAAGCCATCGTGGGCTACGGTCGCCACTCGATTGACCTGCGTTTTGGTGAGCTTGGCGTTAGTCGCGACCACCGCCAGGGTCGTATTCGTCGGTGCATCCGCCGTCTCTTCCTCACGAGGAAGCGCCGCCACTCGCAGCATCGGTTCGAGATCGAGGAAGCCACGCTCATCGTCCCGAGGCGCCGCAACGATCTCACCGGTTCGCGGATCGCGGACTGACCCCACCGCGTTCACCGCAGCGATCGCGCCGACGACGACGCCGGTATCGAGGTGTTCACTCGCAGTCCCGAGACCGCCCTTGAGTGCGCGCTCGAAGCCACCCTGCTTCGCCACCGTCGCGCCCGTCCCCGCGCCGACCGAGCCGACCTCGATCTGGCCCCCCGTCGCGCGACGCAACGCCCGCCGACCGGAGTCCGCGGACGGATGTTTCGGACGCCCGATACCAAGGTCGAAGAGAATCGCCGACGGCACGATCGGGATCACGTTGTCGTTGAAGTCGAGGCCGACGCCCTGTTTGGCCAGCTCCTGCATGACGCCGCTCGCCGCCTCCAGGCCAAACGCGGATCCACCGGAGAGCACGACGGCGTGCACCTCCTCGATCAGGTTGCCGGGGCGGAGGAGGTCCGTCTCGCGGGTACCGGGCGCCGCACCTCGGACGTCCACCCCGCCAATCGTGCCCGACGGGCACGCGATCACGGTGCACCCCGTCGCCGCCCGACGGTTGGTCCAATGACCGACCCGGATTCCCGGCACGTCAGTGAGCGCGTTGCGGTGAGGCATCGACCGGGGGAGCGAGCGCTAGCCCGCGCTGCTCGACCGCGCCGCCGCCCGGTCTGGGAGCGGCGTCAGCAACCGCGCCGGCACGATGCGATCGATGAACCCCATGCAATGGTCGATGTATGCCAGCGGATGCTGCGGGTAGTAACAACAGTGTCCGTGGTGGTCGTCCAGGGCCCAGACCTCGTGTCGGTCGTTGAGCGACGCCGCCGCCAAATTCAGAGAGTGCGACTCGGGGACCTCGTCATCGAGCTGCGCATGGATGAACAGAATCGGGACCTCGACGTGGTCGACGACGTCGATCGGGGTCAGCGAGTCGGGATCGGCATCGAACAGTCGGCGCGCAAACCAGCAGGATGCGTTGAAGAGGTGCTCGGGCAGTCGAGGATGTTGATGCCGCAGCAGGTCGCGCATCGAGGCAACCGGCGAATCGGCGATCACGCCCGCGATCTCGCTGACACCGGGCGTCGCCTCGATCGCCAGCGCCGCGCCGAACCCGAAGCCGTGCAGCACGATCGGAATCTGTCCGGCACGCCGGCGCACGTACGCGATCGCCGCCTGCACATCGAGCCGCTCCGTGGTGCCGAGGTGATCACGCCGTCCGGCTGATTCGCCGCGTCCGCGTAGATCGAAGGCGAAGACGTTGAAGCCGCGGCGGACATAGTCCGCCTGCATCGCCAGCAGACCGTGGTCGGCGTCGGCGCGGGTTCCCCCGCGGTCGTGCACGAGCAGCACGGTCGCTCGCGCCCCCGGCGACTCGAGGAACCAGCCGTTCAATGTGAGCTGATCAGCCGTGAGGAACTGAACGTCCTGGAACCGCAGCCCCAGGTCAGCCGGCGTCCCCTGCACCCGACGCCGCTTCGATCGAGCGTAGAGATCGGCGAAGTAGATGGCGGTACCGACGTAGGCAAGTACGCCGACCACCAGAATCGCGAACGCTACGAGGAACACCACGGTCGCCACCCGCTGTCAGGGAGGTACATGCGCACTGGGGGAGTAGGTCGGAACGTATCAACGGCCGTCGAACCCGGGCAACTGGGGTGCACCCGACGTCGTTATGTCTCAGCGGCGCTGACAACGAGGACAAAAGTGGGTTCCACGCCCGCCCAGTCGGATCTTCCGAATCTCGGTTCCACACCGGTCGCAAGGCTCGCCGTCTCGACGGAAGACATGGACTCGCGTCTTATGTAGCCCTTCCCCGCCCAGTCCGTCGACATAGTCCGAGAAGGTCGTCCCGCCATCGGAAAGCGAGCGGTCGAGCGCCTCGATGACGGCCGCATGGAGCCGGCGGACGCGTCGCGGTCCCAGCTGGTTCGCCGCGGTCCGAGGGTCCACACCGGCGATGTAGCACGCCTCGTCGGCATAGATGTTCCCCACGCCGGCGGCGACCTTCTGGTCCAGCAGCGCCGACTTCACGGCCACCGATCGCCGCGCGAGATGATCCCGCAGCCAGCCAACCGAGAACTCCTCGGAAAGCGCGTCGGGACCCACGTTCGGCATCGCGTCACGCGGGTCCTCAACCAGATGCCAGGTGCCGAACTTGCGGAGGTCGTTGAACCGAAGAACCGTGCCATCGGAGAAGACGACGCGAGCCCGCTCGTAGCGATCCGGCTCGTCAGTCGGCGCCACCACGAGCGAGCCGCTCATTCGCAGGTGCAGCACCCAGGTCCGTCCGTCGTCGAGAGCTGCGAGCAGGTACTTCCCGTGACGGCTGAGCGCCTCGACCGTGCGGCCGGTGAGTGCGGTTTCCAGTTCACGAGCTGCGTGCGTCATCGCGAGGCGTTCGGCGCCGGCGTGGATCGTGACGTCGGTGATCCGGCGGCCGACGATTGCCGGCTCAAGGTGCTTGCGGGTGGTTTCGACCTCGGGCAGCTCAGGCATCAGCGGTCGATGCGGTCCGATTCGCTCCCACGAATCACTCGAAATCGCCCCACGAGCTGCCGAGTTTCTCGTCGAGGTCGAGCGGCACCGCCAGCTCGATCGACGGCATCAACCGGTGTGCGACCTCGCGCACCTCGTCCAGCTCGCTCCGAGGCAGCTCGAAGATCAACTCGTCGTGCACCTGCAGCACCATCCGCGCGAGCTTTCCGGCTTCCCGACGCGCGATCAGCTCGACGTCGATGTTGTTCATCGCGATCTTGATGATGTCCGAGGCCGTGCCCTGGATCGGCATGTTGATCGCAATTCGCTCAGCCCCCTGCCGGATGTTGCGATTGCCGGAATAGAGATCGGGGATCGGACGGCGACGGCCGGTCAGGGTCTCCGCATAGCCACGCTCACGCGTCTCCTCGACCGTTCGCTCACGCCACTCCTGGACCTTCGGATACGCCTCGAAGTAGGCGTCGATGAAAGCGTTCGCCTCGTCGAAATCAACGCCCTCGCGTTGAGAAAGGCCGAATGCCGTGAGGCCATAGAGCACGCCAAAGTTAAAGACCTTGGCGCGACGGCGCATATCCGGCGTGACCTCGCCCAGATCGACGTGGAACACGTTCGATGCCGTGGCCGCGTGAATATCGATGCCCTGATCGAATGCCTCGCGAAGCCGGTCGTCCTCGGCAACATGCGCAAGGACGCGCAGCTCGATCTGCGAGTAGTCGATCGAAAGCAGGATCGGATCATCGCCGCAGTCTCGGGCGACGAAGGCTCGGCGCACCTCCTGCCCCAGGTCGGTACGGACGGGAATGTTCTGCAAGTTCGGGTCGTTCGAAGAAAGCCGCCCCGTCGCCGCCGTTGATTGCGAGAAGACCGTGTGCACCCGGCTCGTCCGAGGGTTCACCTGCGTCGGCAGCGAATCGACATACGTGGACTTGATCTTGCTCAGCTCGCGCCACAGCAGCACGGCGTTGACCACCGGGTGCGCTGAACGCAGCGGCTCGAGCGCGTTTGCGTCGGTCGTGTACCCGGTCTTCGTCTTGCGGGTGTGTGGAAGCTCGAGCTCCTCGAACAGGACCTGTGAGAGCTCCTGTGGGGACCCAATCTTGAACTCATGGCCGATCGCGTCGTAAGCCTCGCGCTCCGCCTGGGCGATCCGATCGACGAGGTCGACAGAAAGCTTCGCGAGCACTGAGCTGTCCAGCGCGACGCCGTACTGTTCCATCCGCGCCAGCACCGGGATGTGCGGCAGGTCGATGTCCTCGAACACGGACTGCAGCTCGCTCTCCTTGAGCTGCTCAGCGAGCAAGTCCGTGAGGCGGAAGACGTAGTCGGCGTTGCTGGCCGCGTACGCGGTGACGTCCTCGATCGAGGCCTCGGCGAATGGGATCGCCTTCCGTCCGGTCCCGAGGAAGCTCTTCGCCTCGATCGTCTCGACACCCAGCCGATCGAACGCGAGCTTCTGGAGCGTCATGTTCAGGTCGCCGAGCAGATAAGCGGCGACCTGCGTGTCGAAGTCGATTGAGTCTGCCCACGCGCCCCCGTCAGCCTCTCCGAGTGCGAGCAGTGCGAACTTCGCGTCGTGCCCGATGCGTTTGAGCTTCGGGTCCTGCCAGAGCGAGTCGATCGCCTCGAGGACCGCGTCGCGCGGCAATTGCTCGGTCGCCGGGGGCTTCTCCGCCTCCGGATCCTCCAGCAGGGTGGGCTGCTGCTCCTCCGCGGCCGCATCGTGGTGTCCGAAGGGGATGTACCAACCGTGCTCGGCCTCGCACGAGAGCCCGATCCCGACCAGACAATCTGCGGCACGGATCGGATGCGCGTCATCTGCCACGACTTCGATCGAGAAGCGTCCGGCCTTGCGGACCTGCTTCAGCATCGCCTTGAGCTGCTTGGTAGTGGTCACGGCCTCGTAGTCGCCCGCTGCGGCGAGCCCCTCCGGCGGCGCGCTCGTCGTGCTACGGGTCGACTGCGGCAGTCGGTTCATCAGTGATCGGAACTCGAGCTCCTGGAAGAGCGTCAGCACCCGCGGGCGGTCATAGTCCTGAACCTCGGCGCCATCGAGTGACAGCTCGAGCTCGGGGACCTCGGTGACGATCGTCGCCAGCGCCTTCGAACGCTGTGCATCATCGAGCCCCGCGGTCAGCGCCTTCTGTGCCCGCGGGGGTTTCAGCTCCTCGAGGTGCTCGATCATCCCTTCGAGCGATCCCCACTCTTCAATCAGCGCTTTCGCGCCCTTCTCGCCGATCCCCTTCACACCGGGGATGTTGTCGGAGCTATCGCCGACCAACGCCTTGTAGTCGATCATCTGGCGCGGCTCAAAACCCCACTTCGCGCGGACGGCGTCCTCGTCGTACATCACGTAATCGCGCTGGTAGAGGCGATACATGTACACGCGGATGTGCGGCTCCACGAGCTGCACAATGTCGTTGTCGAGGGTCACGATCACGGTCTCGATGCCCTGGTCGGCCGCCTGCCGAGCGAACGTCCCGAGGATGTCATCCGCCTCATATCCGGCACGCTCGACGAGCGGGATGTGGAACGCGTCGAGTAGTTCCCGGACGCGATCGAACTGTGGCACCAGCTCGTCCGGTGTCGGCCGCCGCGTCGCTTTGTACTGGTCGTCGAGCTCCTTGCGGAACGTCTCCGATGAGGCGTCCCACGCCGCGATCACGTGCGTCGGCTGCAGATCGTTGAACACCGTCAGCAGGCTGTTCGCGAACCCGAACACGGCGGCGACCGGCTCGCCGGTCCGCCGCACGGTCAGGATGTCCCGCAGCGCGTAAAACGAGCGGAAGATGATGCCGTGCGAGTCGAGGATGACGAGAAGCGGTTTCCGCTCCGTCGCGTCCGAGTCGGCTGAAGCGCCGTCGCCGCTCGCCTCCACGGCCTTGGTCTTCGTCTTGGTTGGGGGTGTCACCAGCGAAGTATAGCCATCGGGCCGTTGCGTGCTGGGGGGCCCGTGCCCGGGCGCCGACTCGCCCGTACACTGCGCCGAATGACTCGCTACCGCTCGCTGCCAATTCTCGCGATCCGTCGCATGGCCGGGAACTGGCGGCTCTTGTCGAGCGTAGTCCTCGGCACCATGGTGGCGGGCGCCATCCTCTCCGCGACCATCATCTACTCGGACGCGATTCGCGACCTGGGATTGAAATTCGCCGTCTCACAGCTCGAGCCCACAGAGCTGGACGTCAAGGTCTTCCGCAGCACGCAGACGACCGGAACCGAGGCCTATCAGCGCGCCGAGGATCGCGTCGGCCAGGCAGCCGCGAACGCACTCGGCCCCGCTTCCGCGAGCGTTGTCCGGCAGGGCGCGAGCGCGACGTTCTATCCGGTGCCGGCCGGCGAGATCCCTGACTTCGATGACGATGGGCGTCCGCGCAGCAATTTCATCTTCCGGTCAGACCTCGAATCCAACGTACGGGTGGTGGACGGTGAACTCCCAGCCGTCATGGCGCCCGGCGCCGAAGGTCCGCTCTTCGTCGCGATCGGCTCGCTGACTGCCGAGCTAAACGGGTTGTCCGTCGGTGACAACCTCGACCTCTTTCCGTTCTGGGACGAGGAGGCTGCCCCGCTACCCGCGATGATCGTCGGGATCGTCGAGGCGAATGACAGCGCGGACCGCTACTGGGGCGGCGATGAGCATGCGCTGAATGCCCAATCGCGCTCCTGGGAAACGGTCTTCTTCCATGTCCCGGAGAGCACCTTCTTCGGCGTCCTTGGTGATCGCTTTCCGGAGCTGGTCGCCGACTACGACACCATTTTCGAGGTCGACCTCGAAGCCTTGAATGCCCGAAATGCCGTACCGATCGCCAACGGGGTCGCCGGAATCAACGATGTCGTCGAACGGACCGAGGACCGGACGAGGACGGTCACGGAACTGACGCGCGTTCTCCGGACCTTCGACGAGAAGTTGTTCTTCACCCGGATTCCGTTGTTCGTGCTGTTGCTGCAGATCGGCGGCATCGTCGCCTATTACCTCGTCATGGTCAGCACGATGCTGACGGAGCGGCAAACCGCCGAGATCGCGACGCTGCGTAGCCGCGGCGCAACGACCGGACAGCTCCTCACCCAGTACGGAATCGAGGGCGTCATCTTGGCGGCGATCGCCGTCATCACCGGCCCGCCGCTGGCGGCGCTCGTGATCTCTGCGCTCGGGCCGACACCAGCGTTCTCTGCGCTCTCCGACGGGGGGCCGCTCGATGTGCGCCTCTCGGGGCAGGCGTACGCGCTGGCCGGCGTGGGCGCGGTGCTGGCCTTCGGCGCGCTGATCGTTCCGGCCTGGCTGGCGACCCGGCGAACCGTCGTCGAGTTCAAACGGTCGACCGCTCGACCCCGCGCGACGCCGGCGTTCCTCCGTTACTACCTCGACGTCGCACTGGTCCTGGTGGTCGCGCTCGTGTTCTGGCGTCTCTCGCAACAGGATCAGCTCTTCACCGAGTCCCTCTTCGGCGAAACTCGGGCCGACCCGTTCCTCCTCGCGACTCCCGCGGTCTTCATGGTCACCGTCGGGATCGTCTTCCTCCGCGTCTTCCCCCTGCTGCTCCACGGCGTCGCCTGGCTGGTCGGCTGGACGCGCAGCGTTGCGGCCGTCGTCAGTCTCCGCTCGCTCGTTCGGAATCCCACGCACTACACCCGGCTCGTGCTGCTGCTCATGTTCGCGACCGGCGTCGGCATGTTCGGTGCGACGTTCTCCGCCACGCTCGATCGCTCCTACCGTGAGCGCGCGGACTACGTCACCGGAAGTGACGTCCGCGCCGGGAACCTGCGCGCGCTCTCGGCAGTCGGCACCCCCGTCTTCCTCGAAAGCGTTGAGAGCGTGCCTGCCGATGCGGCGTTGCCGATCGTCCGCACGGGTGGATCACTCGATGTCCTCGGGCGATTCGAGCGGTTCGAGCTGATCGGCGTCGATCCCGATCGGTTCGATGACGTCGCCTTCTGGCGGGACGACTTCTCAACGGTCCCCCTCACCGAACTGGTCTCCACCCTCGAGGCGAACGAGCCGCCCGAACGCGGCGGAGTCGTCGTCCCAGCGGCCGCGAAGCAGGTCGGCGTGTGGCTGAGGGCGACCGACATTCGCGGTGGCTTCAGCGCCACAGTGGTCCTACGCGATGTGAATGGCGTGCCCGGCGAGTTCGGCCTCGGCGATCTGCGGCCCTCGGACGAGGTCGCCGAGGAGTGGCGGTTCTTCACCGCTGACCTCACCCAGCAGCTCGGCCGGTTCGGCCGGCCGTTGAATCGACCGCCCCTCGACCCGCCGCTCACCCTCGAGTCGTTCTTCATCCAGACCTCCAGCCGGATCGCGGCATCGCGCGGCAGCCTCCTCGTCGGCCCGCTATACGTCTCCGACGACGAGTGGTCCGAGGTGCCGCCAGCCACCGAGGCCTTCCCCAACGCGACGTTCGTCGCCGACTTCACCGATCAGCGCTTCGAGGCGATCGACGGGTTTCTGCCGGGCAGTGACGGCGGGCAGCTCCTCGTCAGCACCGAGGGTCCTGACGGAATGGACCGATCTGCCCACCTGCAGTGGGCAACCGCTGGCCGCGTCGCCCAGATCCGCGGGATCCGCGAGCGTGCCGATCCCACGCCGATCCAGGTCTATCTCTCACGCGATCTGGCCGATGAGCTCGAGTTAGAGCCGGGCGACGCCTTCAACCTCGCGGCGTTCTCCCGCTTCCACGAAGCGATCTTCGCGGGCCCGCTTGACCTCTTCCCGACCTATCGCCCCGACGAATCAAGCGTCTCGCTCGCAGTCGTCAACGCCAATCGGCTACTGCAAAGCGCCGCCGCGAGTCAGGCCGATCGAACCGCCGGCTACAACGAGGTCTGGTACCGCACCGCCGACTCCGAGGAGACCAGCCTGGCGGTCTCGGCGTTCGAGCCCGCTGAGCTGGTGGAAGCGGAGCAGGAACTCTTGCTCCAGCAGGAGGATCCCCTGGTGGCCGCCGGCTGGGAGGGGATCCTCGCGATCTCGTTCGGCGCGGTGCTCCTGCTGTCGGCGATCGGGTTCATCGTCTACTCGTACCTCACGGCACAACAGCGCGGGCTCGAATTCGCGATTCTGCGGACACTCGGCTTCTCGCGGGTTCAAGTCTTCACCGTCGTGATGGTCGAGCAAGCCTTCGTGATCGTCGCCGGGATGGGTCTCGGCACGATCGTCGGGCTTCAGATCGGGCAGCTGATGATGGAGTTCCTCGCGACCGACGAGCGCGGCCGAGAGGTGCTGCCACCGTTCCTGCTCGCGGTCTCATGGCCGCAGGTCTTCGTCGTCTGGGGCATCCTCGGCGTCGTCTTCGCGGTGACGATCGCAGCGGTGGTCCTGTTGTACCTTCGACTGGCCGTCCACCGCGCCTTGCGGATTGGCGACGCGTGACGATCGAGCCCGGCCGACGCGACGGAAAGTGGTGGACATGACTTCGGCGACTGCGGGTGCCTCGCCATACATCCACTGCGAGGATCTCTTCAAGATCTACAAGACCGAGGAGCTCGAGGTCGTCGCGTTGCGCGGACTCGATCTTCGGGTGCAAGCCGGGGAGATGATGGCGATTGTCGGCGCCTCCGGGTCCGGCAAGTCCACCCTCCTCAACATCCTCTCCGGCCTCGACCAGCCCTCCGCCGGACGCGTCACCGTCGGAGAGCGCGATCTCCTCACCGTCACCGACGACGACCTCGTCGACTATCGGCGGGCCGAGGTCGGCTTCGTCTGGCAGCAGACCGGCCGCAACCTGATCCCGTACCTCACCGCCCGCCAGAACATCGAGGTCCCGATGATCCTCGAGGGCCGATCGCGCCGCGACGCGCGCGAACGAGCGGAGTTCCTACTCGACGAGGTTGGGCTCGCCGAGAAGACCGGCCGCAAACCGAACGAGCTGTCCGGTGGCGAGCAGCAACGCGTCGCGATCGGCGTCGCGCTCGCGAACAACCCGCCGCTCTTGCTGGCGGACGAGCCGACCGGTGAACTCGACAGCGCCACCGCGGACGAGGTGTTCCAGGTCTTCCGTCGCCTGAACGAGGCGACGGGCGTCACGATCGTCATTGTCACCCACGACCGCGAGATCACGAGCCGGGTCGATCGCGTCGTCGCCATGCGTGACGGGCGGACGAGCACCGAGATCGTTCATTACGTTCAGTTCGCCCGCGGCCAGGGCGAGATCACTGAGGAGTTCGCAGTCGTCGACCGCACCGGTCGCCTCCAGATCCCTCGCGAATACCTCGAGGAGCTCGGGATCGACCGACGGGCACGCGTCGAGATCGAACGTGATCACGTGGAAGTCCGGCCGGAGAAACCCCCCGCCGACGACCAGCCGAGGTGGAAGCGATCGTGAACCCAGGCGACGGACCGATGATCGAGGTCCAACACGTCAGCCGTGCCTTCCACACCGCGGGCACGACCGTTCACGCAGTTCGCGACGTCTCGCTCGAGGTGGGCCGCGGCGAGTTCCTGGCGATCGTTGGCCGCTCCGGGTCTGGCAAGACAACGCTGCTCAACGTGATCGCTGGGCTCGACAAGCCAGACGCTGGCGCGGTGCTCGTCAATGGCCAGGACATCACTCAGTACGGCGATCGGGCGATGACCGAGTTTCGGCGCCACACGATCGGCTTCGTCTTCCAGTCGTTCGGACTGTTGCCGCTGCTCTCCGCCGCCGAGAACGTCGAACTCGCCCTGCGCATCGCTGGCTCCGGTCTCCGCGAACGGGGCCAACGGACCGACGAACTCCTTGAGCAGGTTGGACTGTCGCACCGCGCCGGGCACCGTCCCTACGAACTGTCCGGTGGTGAGCAGCAGCGGGTCGCCGTCGCGCGGGCGCTCGCCAACGAACCACCGCTCCTGATCGCCGACGAACCAACCGGCGAGTTGGACTCGACCACGGGTGCTCAGATCTTCCAGCTCTTGCGAGACGTTGCCGCGTCCGGGGTCACCGTCGTCACGGCGACGCACGACCCGTTCGTCATCGAGCACGTCGATCGGGTCATCGAGATGGACGACGGCGCCCTGCTCGCCACCACCGTCGCCGAGGAACGAGCTCCGGTCGGGGCACCGACGGCTCGCCGCGCGACCCCGCCGAGGCGGCCGTCGCCAGGTCTCTGAGATGCCGGTCGTGCACGCGATCGCGGCCCGGCTGCGGCCGGATGCCGAGGCGGAACTCGTCGCCGCCGCGACCACGGCGGCCGGCGACCTGAGAGCCGCCCCGGGCGTGGTCGCCTCCTGTGTCGGCCTCTCGTCCGAACAACTCGCCGTGGTGGTCTGGCTGCCTGACGCGACCGCCCTCGAGCCGTTCGCAGCCTCGCCGGCGCACATGAACCTCGTGATGCGCGGTCTCGCACCACTGATCGAAGGCATGTGGAGCATCTCGATCGCGACCGATCGCCAACCGCCGGCCGAGGCTCCAGCGGCAATCTGGGCGTTCGCAGTACCCGAGAAGGCCGGCGTCTTCGAATGGCAGATCCGTCGTCAGCTCGAGGAAATCGATACGCTCCCGGGCATCGCCTGGGTCGGCCCCACCGTCGAGGAACGCGAGCGCTATCGCGCCGGAGGCGTCGTGCTACTCAGCACCGAGGAAGCACGAGAGTTCGCTGGTGGCTTCGAGGGCGCCTCAATGTCCGCGCTCAGCCTCGAGACGGCGATGACGCCAGCGCTCACCGACTCGGTGTCGCCATGACCAACAAACGCCCGGACCCGCCACCGCCACTGCGCAGCGACCGTCGATCCCGCACGCGCCCGACCCGCCGACGGCCGCGGATCCGCCCGCCTGCGTCGCTAGAACGTCGCCGTGCATCGCTCAACCGCTGGATGCTCGTCTTCGGTGTGCTGGTCGGAGCCTCCGCGATCATCGCCGCCCTGCTTGCCCGAACCGAGGGAGATCCGGCCGATCCCACGGTGGGACCAGTCGCGCCGGCTGAGGCGGTCGCTGTCTCGGTCGTCGACGTCGTCGATGGCGACACATTGCACGTCGAGACCGCTGGCGGCGAGCTGCTCACCGTGCGCCTCTTCGGTGTTGATACCCCCGAGCGTGGCGAGGCCTGCTACGCCGAGGCAACGAACCGCCTCCGTGACCTCGCCGACGACACGATCCTGCTGCTGCCTGACGTGCGGCTTCAGGATCCCGGTGGGCGCGAACTGCGCTACGTCTTCACCGCCGACGGCATTTCTGTTGATGCCGCGCTGGTGCACGAGGGGCTCGCGATCGCCTGGCGCCGTGACGGCGCGTTCCGCGATCAACTCGTAACGCTCGAAGACGAGGCAATCGCCGACGATGTCGGCTGCCTCTGGACCGGCTAGTCGCCCGAGGTTGGGGGAATCTCGAACTCTTCAAGCCGGAAGATGAGGTCGCCGTTGTCCCACTGCAGCAGCTGGTGTGGCGCTTCAACGTTGATCCAGGCGCTCCGGATCGCTCGACCGTTCCGGACAATCACGCGCCACGCCTCGAACGTGCCGGCCGGCACCTCGATCGTCTCGCGCGCCGGAGTCTGGATATTGACCGTCTGCTGGGTCCGCTCGATTGGGTTCACGGAGACGTAGTTGAGGTCCAATTCCTCGTCGAAATCCAGTGTCCGCCACAGCCAGAGCGAGGATTCGTTGTCGTAGTAGTTTGAGCGAAGCCGCAGCTCGTTGGTTTCGCGATCGCCATCGGATTCGCGCTCGACCGCCAGGACGTCGTTCTCTTCGCCAGCGGTGTAAGTCCAATCGAACAGGTCGCGTTCCTCGTGACCGTCGTCGTCCTCGCGTACAGCCTCGCGGAGCGCGCCGAACGGCGCGAGCGTCGCCGCCTCGACCGCCAGTTCTGTGACGTCTGTCGGCGCAGCCCGACCATCCTCAGCGATCCCCACGTAGCGCTGCTCGAGGACGAAACGCGTCCCTTCGAGGCGAGTAACCAACTCTCCGTGACCAAGCTCGTCACCCTCGACATCTTCGAGGACATAGACGTACCGCTCGCCGTCGACGAGTGGCACCTGCCCGACGATGAGCGCGGTCTCGGCGCCGGGCGTCGTCGCACCGCAGGCCGAGGCCAGGGCGATCACGAGCGCGCCACAGGCGAGCAGGAAGCCAATCCGTCTGTTGATAGGCGCTACCCGCCGGCCAGTTCTGCGACCACCTCGGCGGCGATCACCAGCGCGGCCTCGATCTGCGCCGCCGTCACGTCCAGGTGTGTCACCATCCGGATTCGATCCGGAGTTCCGCTGCACAGCACCCCGCGCTCCCGGAGCGTCGCCTGAAGCGCAGCACCGTCAACGCCGCGTGGCTCGAAGAACACCATGTTCGTGCCCACGGTCGATGGATCGAGGTCGATCGACGGCAGCTCGGCCAGTCCCTGCGCGAGCCGTCGGGCATTCGCGTGATCCTCGGCCAGGCGATCGATGTGATGCTCGAGGGCGTACTGAGCAGCCGCCGCGAGGACGCCCGACTGCCGCATTCCTCCACCGAGCTGGCGGCGGAGCGGTCGCGCGCGGTCGATGAAGTCGCGCGGACCAGTCAGTACTGAGCCGACCGGAGCTCCGAGCCCCTTCGAGAAACAGAACGAAATGGTGTCGGCGGAGGCGACCAGTGTTGCGGCGTCCGTCTCCAACGCCGCGGCGGCGTTGAAGACCCGCGCGCCGTCAACGTGGACTGCGGCACCGGCTTCGTGCGCGACCTCGGCGATCTCGCGCATTTCCTGCGCCGGGATCGCTGCGCCGCCACGCCGATTCTGTGTGTTCTCGAGGCAGACCACTGTCGTCCGGGGGCCGCCGGTCCGTATCGTCGAGCGGACGACGTCGGGATCGATGCTGCCGGCCTCGTCGTTGCCGACGGTTCGCAGGCTGATGCCGCCGAGTGCCGGCGCGCCCACGCCCTCGTAGTGGAGGATGTGCGACTCCGAGCCCACGATCGCTTCGTCGCCCCGCCCGCAATGCGTGAGGAGCGACAGCAGGTTGGCCATCGTCCCGCTCGGGACGAAGACCGCGGCCTCTTTCCCGACGGCATCTGCAGCGGCCGCTTCGAGCGCCTGAACGCTGGGATCATCACCCAGCACATCGTCGCCCAGTTCGGCCGTCATCATCGCCTCGCGCATGCCCGGAACAGGGCGCGTGACGGTGTCCGATCGGAGGTCGATCACGTCTGACATCAGGGGCTCCGAAAGGGATCGGCGGGCAAGGCTCGGAGCGTAGCAGAGACCGCTCTCAGCGGCTCAGCGTTGCCGAGGTGCGCATCGTCGCGGAGCTACTCACGCTCCCAGAGCGTCTCCCAGCCCTCGCCGCCGCGAATCGCGCCGACCAGCTCAGTCTCTTCGAGTCGCAGCGCCTCGTCGAAGGCTGTTTCAACCAGCTGGACGGCCGGAACGCCTCCCAGCTCGAAGAATCGCTCTTCCAGCCGCTTCCACAGCCCGACGTTCTTCAGCACCTTCACACTCTGGCGCCACTGGAACACCGTGATCTGGGCCGGCGCCGCCATGCCCGGGCGCGCTTCCTCCAGAAACCGGTAGCGCTCGCGACCGGAATTGACTGGTGGCACGACCTGAATGAAGACAGCGCCGCCTTCGTCCTGGCGAGCGTCGACCAGCAAGCGCTGCTCGATCCGGTCGAACCGGATCACGAAAACATCGGCGTCGTCGATCACCTCTTGCAGCGCGGCGAGATTGATGTCGTAGTCAGCATCCATGGCGAAGATCTTACCCCAACAGGGAAGCGCTCCGCGAGGCCTGGAGGCCCGCTCGGATCAGCGCATCTGATAGGTACGATCGAGGAACGGGATGTTGATCAAGCCCGACATCTGCATGCCGAAGACGATCAGGACCGCGCCGCCGATCTGCGTCAGCGTGTCCAATTGCTGCTGGACCGAGTTCCCGATGAAGCCGACCGACGCGCCGATGAAGGCGAAGACCAACGTGAAGCCGATGACAAACGCGATCGAGTGCGCAATCACCCGCCGTCGAGTGGCAGCGGTCTGTTCCGCGCCCACGACTGCCTCCCCGGCGATGTTCACGAGGTACGCCGGCACGAGCGGCAGCACGCACGGCGACAGGAACGACACCATCCCGCCGAACAGCGCGATGATCGGTCCCAGACCGCCGTCGACGCTGCCCGTGAGCTCTTCCTCCACGGATGACGTCTGCCCGAAGATGAACCCGAAACTCTGGAAGTACTGGTTGAGCCGCCCGAACTCGCCGAGGACCATCAACGTTCCGACGCCAATGAAGATCGCGCCGCTGCCGATCATCAGTTTGCCCATATGGGGCTGTAGTCGACGCAATCGCGGCGAAATCCAGCCGAAGAAGGCCGCGAACCCGATGAACCAGACGCCCAGCCCGAGTGCGTAGAAGGTGAGCAGCAACGCGCCCTGGCCGGCCGTGCCGGAGGTCGCGGCCAGCGTCAGGACAACACCGAGGATCGGCCCGATGCACGGCGACCACGCCACCGAGAAGACCGCGCCCATGGCGAAGGAGCGCGGATAACCGTCGCGTACCACGCCCAGCCGCCGCCGGGTCGGCGGCGGCGTTGGGGTTGGAACTGCTGGCGGTGCAGTCGTTGCCACGTGGTTCTCCTCAGCGATCGGCGGTGGTGGTGCCAAAGATCTCGCTGTGGAGATTGTCGGACGCGCGCCGTCGCGCACGCGTGAGGGGCGTCACCCAGGGGCGGTTGCCTCGCACGATCTCGATTCCTCGCAAGCTTGCGGTCAGGCTTCGATGCCGATCAGCGCGCGCCGAGCCGCGTCGTACCGTTCCTTCGCGCGGGCCTCGCGGCCAAGCAGTCCCTTGATCTGTTCGGGCGGGATCCGGTTGCCGTCAAGCAGGAAGTCGTGGACGCCCTCTAGCTGCTGTTGCCAGCGCTCGAGCGCCTCGCGGTACTCCGCTTTCGCCTCGTCTGTCGCCATGCGACGAGTCTAGCAACCGGTCCGCTGATCGACCTCGTGGTGGACACCTCGTTCTCAGGGTGTGGATATCACCCCCAAGAGGTTGGATAACCTGATAAAGTGTCGCGTCGTGGGCCACGGATGGCCCCGAGTTCCAATTGCATGGATGCCCTTGGCGGGGAGGGAACTCATGGCAAGCCCGGCACTGGATCGCTTCGTCCGAAGACATCCAACCATCGGCCCGGCGCTTCCGGAGTCACACGACGAGCTGCCGTTTCCGGCGACCATCAGCCGGCTACCGGACAGCGAGCGGCGGCTACCGGACTCCAAAATCATGACGGCGCCCGGCGTCCAGTGGGAGCACGTCGCTGCCGGCGCACTGGCCGGCTTCGGCGCTGGCTTCGCCTGGGCACTCGGGCTCGTTCTGTTCGCGCCCTAGCGACAGCCGCTGCCTGCCGCACCGAAGACCGGCACGTTCTGGCGGCAGCACGAGGCGACCGGCGGCTCTGACCGACGGCCGTTGAGGCGTCGTCGCTATCCAACAGGCGTCAGCGTGATCCGGTCCAACTGTGTCCCGTCCTCGCGGACACGGAACCGCACCTCATGCTCGCCAACCCCGAGGTTGAACAAAACTGGATCGGCCCCGCCGCGCTGCGAGACGGAGTCGGCGACCCAGGAGCCGCTGGCGTTGGTGTCGAACAGCCGCTCCGGTCCGCCGTCGACGGATACCCAGAACGAGTTGCTCAATCCACCCAGGCCCTTCAGGACCGTGTCGATTCGGTAGCTCCCTGCCTGCGTGACTGTCACGCAGAACTGCGCAACGCCGAGGCCATTCCCCGAGCCCTCGAGGCTGCGGATCGCGGCCCCACCGCTCGCGGTACCGTCGGCAAAGACCTGCAACGTCCCGCTCAACTGGCCGTCCTCTGCTTCGTGAGCAAGGCCCCCGCAGGGTGGCGCAGCCAGCGTGAGCACGATCCGGTCGAGCTGCGTCCCATCTTCGCGAACGCGGAAGGTCAGCTCGTGCTCCCCGGTCGCGAGGTCGACCAGGACCGGGTCGGCCCCGTTCCGCTGCGAGACCGAATCTGCGACCCAGGCGCTGCTGGCGTTGGTGTCAAACAGCCATTCCGGGCCGCCATCGACCGCCACCCAGAACGAGTTACTCAGCCCGCCCAGTCCCCGAATCACCGTATCGACGCGATAGCGCCCTGCCTCGCTGACTATGACGCAATACGTCGCGAGCCCGAGGCCGTCGCCGGACCCGTTGAGACTGCGAATCGCCGCTCCGCCGCTCGCCGCGCCGTTGCTGAAGGAGTGAAGCGTGCCGCTGAGCACACCGGACTCCGCCTCCTGGGACAGCCCGCCGCAGGCCGACGGTGGCGGTGTCGGCGGTGGGGGCGGGGGCGCCATCAACGAGAGCGCGATGCGATCGAGTTGCGTCCCATCCTCGCGGACCCGGAAGCTCACCTCGTGCTCACCGGTCTCGAGGGTGAACACGACCGGATCGGCGCCGTTGCGCTGCGAGACGGGATCGCTGACCCAGTTCCCGCTGGCGTTCGTGTCGAATAGCGATTCAGACCCGCCATCAACCGCGACCCAGAACGAGTCACTCAGGCCACCGAGACCCTTCACCACCGCGTCGATCTGATAGTCGCCAGCTTCGGCCACTGTGACGCAGAACCGCGCCAACCCGAGGCCGCCGCCAGATCCTTCGAGGCTGCGGATCGCCGCTCCGTCGCTTGCCGTTCCATCCGTGAACACGTGCAATGTCCCGCTCAGCTGGCCATCCTCTGCTTCGCGGGATAGCCCGTCGCAGACCGTCACGATCTGGGTCAGGTCGAAACGGTCGAGCCGCGTTCCGTCCTCGCGAACGCGGAAGGTCACCTCGTGCTCGCCTGGATCAAGGTTGACCACGATCGGATCGGCACCGTTGCGCTGTGATACTGGATCGCTCACCCAGGTGCTGCTCGCATCGGTGTCGAATAACCACTCGGCCCCCCCATCGACCGCGACCCAGAAGGAGTTGCTCAGGCCGCCGAGCCCCTTCACCACGGCATCGATCTGATAGTCGCCGGCTTCTGCGATCGTCACGCAGTAGCGCGCCATCCCCAGGCCGTCGCCAGATCCGTTGAGACTGCGAATCGCCGCCCCCTCACTCGCGGTGCCGTCCGCGAAGGCCTGAAGCGTGCCGCTAAGCACGCCCGACTCGGCCTCGCGAGATAGGCCGCCGCACGTCGGCGGCGGCGGAGGTGGCGGCGGCGGGCCCGCCGGGGAGTTTTCGCTGGTCACGATGAAGCTGTCGGGCACATCACCGTCGATGTCCTTGAAGTAGCAGTCCGCCCGATCGGGCGCACCTGGGACACCGAACGTGCAGAAGAGCGCGCCATGGTTCGCGTCTTGGTTGGAGCTGTAAATACTGCCCCACTCGCCTCGGCAGCCGTAAGGAAAGGTCTGCGGGAGGCAACGCTCTTGGTCACGGATCGAGTGACCGCCCAACCCCGAAACGAAGGCGAAGGTTGCACCGGGTGCAACGCGCAGCGCGCTGGCGGTCGGCCAGAGCGGGTCGATCGTCCGCTGCTCCATATCAACGAGCGTTCGGGTACGCGAGTAGCTGTGCTCATGCGCGGTCGCAACGATCGCGCCTCCGCTCCGGCAGGCCTCGTAGACGCCCCAGCCCACGTCGTTGGCCTTCGATCCGATCTGCATCGCCGTCTGATTCGAGTGCCAGCTGCACACTCGCCACATCGCGTCGGTCGCCGCCAGCTCCTCTCCGAGGAACGTCGCGTGCCCGGTCCCGATCTGCCCGACGCCCGATAGCAGGAACAGCAGCCCCCCGTAGCGACAGACCGTCTTCACCCCCATCGCGCCGCTGCAGGTGGCGCCAGGAATCCGATCGACCCGATCTTGGAGCCGGGTCTGGTAGCCCGTCCAGGCGGGCAGATCGTTGTTGCCGACCGACGCGAAGTACGGGAAGTCAGCACCGAGGATGCTGTCGATCTGCGCCTCCCAGGCCGCCGGATCGTCCAGGTAGTCGAAGTCGCCCTGGTGCAGGACCATGTCGGCGCCCTCGGCCGCAATCAAAGAGAGCACCGCCTGCGCTCCGGCGGTGAGTCCTTGATCGCCGATAAACGCCACGCTCAGCCCGGGCGTCGTCGAGGCTGCGCTGTCGCGGGCGCTCTCGACCAGGAAGCCATCACCGGTTCCGGCTTGATCGCTGATCAGCCTCACCGTCCCGGTCGCAGTCGGGATGGTCGTGGTCGTGTAGCCGCCCGGCCAGCTGCCGGTGATCGTCTCGAGGACATTGCCGTCGGCATCGAGGATCTGAACGAAATCGAGCCCATCTTGCAGCTCGATCCACGCGAACTGAAAGGACCAGCTGACGGCCCCGTGGTCATAGGACCAGCTGATATCCGAGTCGTCGGCATACGGATGATCTGATTCAAACGGGAGTGCCGGGACGTCAATCGGTGCCGCGACTGAAGGCCCGCCATCGATGATGCGACTGCCACTCACTGTTGGCAGCGTCGCGGACGAGTCCCGATCACCGGCTTCCACGCGAGCCCCCGCTGCCGCCGCGGACTCCCCGCCGGATACGAGCAGCGCTGAAAAGAGGAGACCCGCGAGCCGGATCAGACGAATTCGGCTCAACGATCGCCCCCCTCTAGATGGGCGGTGAAGCTGGGCGTTTTGGACCTCGCGCTCACCACGCCTCCTCTGTCCAGAAGCAGTCGAGGCGCTAACTCTGCACTTACATAACTAATTCGACAAGGCCCGTGAGGTCACCGCGGGAACGAGCCACACTCCGGTCGGAGTAGGTTCTAGCCGAGGATCGGCGGCTCGGCCTCTTCTTCGCTGACTGCCGGGTAGAACGTTCGCGCCGCCGCGTGGCGGAGTTCCGCCTGAAAGTCCGGGTGCGCCACCGCCGTGAGCTCTTCCGCACGCTGACGCTCGCTCTTCCCGCCGAGACGCGCAATGCCGAACTCCGTGACCACGTAGTCGGCGAAATGACGCGGTACGGATATGTACGAACCGTCGTTGATCGAGGAGACGATGCGGCTGATCGTCCCACCGGCCGCCGTCGATGGCAGCACCGTGATCGCCTTGCCGCCTGGGGCGATCGCCGCACCGATGTGGAACTCAGGCTGACCGCCCGTCCCGTTGTAGATCCGGTCCCCGCGAGATTCGGCAGCGACCTGGCCGGTGAGGTCAATCTGGAACGCGTTGTTGATCGCCACCATCTGCTCGTGGCGCCCGATGTTGAGGATGTGGTTCACCGAGGTGACGGCGCGCGTCTCAACCGGCGGGTCGTTGTCCAGCCACTCGAACTCCTCGGGCGTGCGGGCATTGATCGTGGTCGCCACGTGCAGGCCGACGTCGTAGCTCTTCCGACTGCCGTTGAACGTACCCTTCATCATCAGATCGATGACACCGCGCGGGGTGATCTCTGAATGCCAACCCAGGTCATGCTTCCCATCGAAGGCACCAACCACCGCCAGCGAGTTGGTCGTGCGCCCGGCACCGATCTGAATGGTGTCGCCATCCTGAACGATCTCGTTGATCCACCCGGCGACGGGCTCGATCTCGGGCGTTGGCCCAGGGAACGCCGCCAGCTGAGCGATCATCGGATCCTCAGTCAGCGTCGTCTCGACCAGCGCAGTGATCTCTGAGACGTGCAGTCGTTCAGTCGTCGGCACGTTGGGGTACCACGGCACGACTTCCATAATGGTGGTCCGAGCACGGCGGGCGAAGTCGGGCTTCTGCCATGGCTGTCCCCCGAAGGTGACGTAGCCGTCTTCATCCGGCGGTGTCACGCTCGTCATGAAGACGTCCATCCGCGGGAGCTGGTCCTGACGGTGATCCCAGACGTTGAAGCTGTTCGAGAACAGGTTCGGGTACCAGTCAGCACGGTGGCTCTCGAGGGCGATTCGCGCCGTCGGACCGCAGTACACCTGTGAGGCGAGGTCGAATCCGAACTCTGCGTAATCGTCGAAGAACCACTCGTGTGAGGTGGTCGGCGAGCAGGCGATGATCTTGACGTCCATCTCGAGTTCGATCACCCGGGCGAGCGCGGCGGGCAGCACGCTCCGCGCGTCTCCGCCGATGCTGCTCCAGATCGTGTCCCCGGCCTCGATCAGTTGCGCCGCCTCAGCGGTGGTCCGCAGCTGATCCGAGTGCTTGGTCTTCCAGTCCATCCGGCCGTCCATTCACTACGAGCCGAATTCTAGCCGGTGGTGCAGGCCAGCCGCCGAAGGATCGCGTGAGATCAAGGTCGGCGGGTCAGGAGTGGAGCGCGCGAAGCCTGTCCGACGGCTACCAGAGCAGTACCGCGAAGCGACACCATGCAGAGCCAGGCGGAGACGGCTGACGCCTCGGGTCGATGTGGTTGCGTGGTAGCGCATACGGGATTCGAACCCGTGATCTCCGCCTTGAGAGGGCGCTAGTGCTGGTCCCAAGGAATAATCGCTGTGCCCTCGAGCCCACGAAACGGACCGATTCAATCGATACGCGCCGCGGATGATCCCAGTCAGTACCGGCCGTCCTACTGAGAATGGCCCCAACATGGCCCCAGGCCGAGCCCGCTCTTTCCGAAGGCCGCCGCGTCCCAGCCCATCACGAACATGCCTTAGTGAGCGTTTCCGAGAGCAAACCACCCGCGACTCGATGGAGACCGGGCGATTGCAGCTGCTGTTATGAGGTCGGGGTTGTGAGCAGGAGGCGCGAATCGGCGATATGCGCGTCGCGAATCGTCCCGCCCACCTCCACCCACGTTTCATTCGTGACCAGGGAGTAGAACCGCTCGTAGCTGGGATACCGAACGAGGATTAGGCGGTCCCACTGCTCGTCGATGTTGAACTCCGGGCCGGCGTCACCTGAATAGACGATCTCGGCCCCGACCTCGTCGAGCATTGGGCGAACCTGTGTCGACATCTCCTCCATGAACCGCAGCTGAGCTTCCGGACTCCGGAACCTGATCAGGTTCATCATCACGATGGGCGCGCTCCCCGCGTCAGCTTGATAACGCTCGACAAGCCGAGGTTCTGGGTTAGTCGAGCTCATGCTGCGTCAGCGAAGTGCGTAGGCCGGACTGTACTTGCTGATCCGGCCATGCACCGAGATCTTGGGCGAAGAGCCGTGCTCCTACCGATTTCCCCTCGCACGACGGGACCGAGCTCAGGTTCACGAAGTTGCCATCGTGTGTGTCACTAGTCGTGAGCCGGAGCTTGGCTTGGCCTCCGAACGCTCCCGCCCAGGAGCCGAGCTCGAGCGATCAATCCATCGTGGGAGCGGCGGGATCGAGGTAGGCGATCACCGCGGCGACGCGGCGGTTGGTGGCGGCATCGACTGCTCCCAAACCGAGCTTCCAGAAGATCGCGGAGACGTGCTTCTCGACCGCTGATTCCGACACGTGCAGCGCTTGCGCGATCGCCAGGTTGGACTTGCCTTGTGCCATTTCGCGTAGGACGTCCCCCTCGCGCTCAGTGAGGTCATCGAGCTCAGTCCGCCGTGCCACCTTCCCGCGAGCTAGGAAGCTCTCGACCACCTGTGGGTCAATCAGTGACTCACCGTCGGCGACCGCCTGGACCGCCGATAGCAGATGATCGAGATCGCCGATGCGATCCTTCAGGAGATACGCCAGCCCATTGGTGCCATCGCGAAACAGGTCGGACGCGTACATGGCGTTTGCGTACTGGGACAGGATGACAACCCCGGTTCCGGGGTAGCGCGCTCTGATGTCATGCGCTGCGTCGATGCCTTCCGTTTGGTGATCGGGCGGCATCCGGATGTCGGCAACGACCGCATCAGGTCGCTGGTGCTCAACCGCCTCGATAAGCCCTGGCTTGTCCGCGACGGAGGCGACGACATCGACCCGTCCCGACGACTCGAGCAACTTGCGGGTCCCCTCGCGGACCAGGAAGTGATCCTCGGCAATCACCACTCGTAGAGGGACCTCGTTCATGCCCGCGCCCCGACTCTCAGCGGCAAGCTCGCGGCGATTCGCGTCCCCTGGCCGGCAGTGCTCGTGACCTCAAGAGACCCTCCGATCGCCTGGAGGCGATCCGCTAGGCCCTGCAGGCCCCCTTCGCGGGCGGGTGCGTCCCCTGGCTCGAATCCGCAGCCATCGTCGGTCACTGCGACCTCGAGTCGCTCACCTGCGAGGAGCACCGCCACGCCAGCCCGCGAGGCGCCACTGTGGCGGAGCAGGTTTGCGAGTCCCTCCGTAACCAGGTAATAAGCCGTCGCCTCGATATCGCTCGGCAGTCGTCGTGAACGGAGTTGGCTCGACACTTCCAGCTCAACGGGAATCGGCAGCCGGGAGCAGCGATCCTCGACCGCTACGACGAGACCCCCGTCTGTCAGGACCGACGGATGCACGCCCTGTGCCAACTCACGCAGGTTGACGAGGATCGAGCGAGCTTCGCCCTGCAGCTCCTCGAACAGGCGTCCGTGCTCGCCGCCACCATTTTGATTCCGGACGAGGCCCAGCTTCGCCACAAGGGCGACGATCTCCTGCTGAGCACCGTCATGGATGTTGCGCTCGATGCGCCGGCGCTCAGTTTCCTGGGCCCGAACGATCCGTGAAGCCAGGTGAGCGCGGGAGATCCCCATCGCCGCCTGCCTCGCCAGCGCAGCGAGCGTCGCGCTCTCATCGGCGCTCAGGCTTCGGCCGGTGGACAGCTGGCAGTGCAACTGCCCGAGATGCTCGTCGCCGAACGCGACTGGGAACCGCGCGATCGGACGCTCACTCCGGCTTCCGATCTCAACCGCCTCCACACCATCGCCGTCGATCTGCAACCAGGTTAGGGGCACCGCAGCAGTCACCGCGCGGGCCAGCTCGCCCACGATGTCTGTCACCCCATCGGCACGACCCAAGAGTTCACCGAAGCTGTGTACGACATCGAGCGGCTCTTCGCGACGGCCAAGCACCCACCGCCCGGCCGCGCCCTCAAGCCGGCGCCGCGCTGGCATGAAGAGCAGCGTCGCAAGCACGGTCACACCGACGGCGAGCCATACGGGAACACGCGAGCTTGCTGCCAGGCCCAAGGACAGCGATGCCCCCAGGTAGATCCCAGCGATCGCCAGCCAGAGCGCTCCGTAGACCAGCGAGCGTTGAATGACCAGGTCGATGTCCCACAGCCGGTACCGCAGAATCGCGAGCCCGATGGCAACTGGGAGCACGAACAGGATCAGCGACCAGAAGGCCAGTTCGGAAGCGACCGAGACGAACGAGGTTCCGACGATCCCCTCTGACATGGTGCCCAACATCGCGGGCACGACCAATGCGCCCGCGTAGGCGAACCACTTGAGCTGTTGGCGCTCCTCCCCACGTGCCCGGCGAAAGCGCAGGACGAGCGATAGTGCGGCGATCAGGATTCCGACGGCGAGGAGTGCCCACGCGACATAGAGAACCCAACTTGCACCGCTGATGCCGAATGGGTTCTCCGCCTTCGTGCCATCGAGGTCCAATGGCCCGGGCCGGATTGCGTAGCCGATCGCGCCGACGACGATTGTCGCCCCTGCCAATAGCAGAGCCGGGCGCCAGCGCCGGGAGAGCAGGCGTCCGTCCGGAAATAGCATCGGCACAAGCACCGCACCGAGCACGGCAATGCTCGGGATGAAGAGGGTCGCGACCCAGCCAATCTCGGTGCTCGCCCAGAGCGATTCCCGCTCGCTGAGCTCCGCATACTCCGAGCCGGCTCCAACTATGCCCCAGACCGCCCCAGTTGCCAGCAACAACCACCCAATGGTGTTCCGCGGCTGGCGCAGTGCGACCACAGTGCCGACCGCAGGGGTGACGACGAAGAGCGCCGCGATCATCGCGAGCGCGCGCTCACCGCGGAGGGACGCGATCCCAACTGTCGGGAGATAGAGGGCGATACATACAGCCAGCGAGACCCACGCCAGCCACCGAGCCAGACCGTTGCGGCGCACAGCACCACCTCCGGTTCAGCATGATCCTGCGTGTGGCGGTCAAGGATGTCCATGAGGACAGCCACAGCTGCTTCGCGGAAAGAGTGTGGCCAGCTTCACCCTTGTCCTGCGGCCAGCGCGATTTCAAGCCTTGTGCTGGCGGCGTAGCGTCCGCGACAACGCCCCAAGACGAACAGCTGAGATGGGCGTTGTCCGCGGTTGGAGGAGATATGGGACAGGGAACGCTTCAGAAGGCCAGCGCGGTGAGTTCGGTGTTGTATGTGGCGTTCGTCGCTGCCTTCATCGTGCTCGCATCGATGATCCCCGAAGTACTGGAGGGGGAGAGCGCCGCCGAGTTCTTGCCAGCCGTGGACGAGGATCAGGCGATCGCGGTTGCCGCAGGATGGACGCTAGCGATCGCTCCACTGCTCATCGCTCTCGTAGGACTGGGTCTCGCCTATTGGCTGCGTGACACCGGACCAGTGATCTGGATAGCCGGTCTAGCGTTCGTGGGAGGTGGATTCTCGATCCTCTACCGGGCATTCATGTGGGTCGCCATGACATATGAGCTCGCGCCCGCCTACGTCGAGGCGGAGGGCGCTTCGCAGGAAGCGCTGGCGGTGGTCGGAGACACCCTCGCGACGTTCACGCTTGGCGCGGACATGGTTGGGGCGGTCCTAATCCCGGGAGTCGGCGTGCCGCTGTTCTCTATCGCGCTGCGTCGAGCTTCTGCAGCTGGGCCATGGCTCCTCTGGATCGGCCTCATCGCCGCGCTGGTCGGCGGTTGGCTGACGCTGCTCGCCCCCCTGTCCGGCACGATCGAGCTGCTGACCTTCGTCGGCTTCATCGCCTTCATCGTGTGGATGGTCTGCGTAGGCGCCATACTCTGGCGCGCTCCGAGTCCGTCTGGCGCCGAACGCCGTGCTGCGACTTCATCGCCGCGCGGCTGACGCTTGAACGCCGCAGCGCACGCCACCCAGCCATCGTGCGAATCCAGGTCGTACGCCGAGCGGACCCTTGATCTAGGTTGGAGGCTGATAGGCACCGGCCTACGAGGAGGACGCTGATGGAGCGTGCGAGGATCGGACAGCGTGATCTGGAGTACGAGGTGGTGGGCACGGGCGAGCCCGCCGTGTTCATCCATGGTTCGTTCATCGCAGACACCTTTCGGCCGCTTTTAGGCGAGCCCGCCTTGGCCGACCGATACCAGCTAATTCGTTACCGGCGTCGCGGCTATGGAGATAGCGTCGCAGGCACCGGTCCGGGGAGCGTCGACGAACAGGCGGCTGACTGCGGGGAGCTGTTGCGCCACATCGGGAGCGAGCATGCGCATGTGGTCGGGCACTCTTACGGAGGCTGCGTCGCTCTTCAGTTCGCGCTGAACGAACCGGGCCTGGTTCGGTCACTCGTGCTCCTGGAGCCTGCGTTGGCGGTTGGCGACAGCGCCGGCGACTACCGACAAGCATTGGCGCAGGGCATTCAACGCTACCGACAAGTCGGGGCAGCGGCCGTGCTACCCGACATGCTCCAAGCGCGATGGCCCGGATACGAGGACACACTCGAACAGGTGCTACCCGGAGCGTTCGAGCAGGCGGTCGCCGACGGAGACGCCTCGTTCGAGACCGACCTGGCCGGACTCCTGGAGTGGCGGTTCGACGAGACAGACGCGCGCCAGCTCGCGCAACCAGCACTCGTCGTGATCGGAGAAGCGAGCGATTCGCTCTGGCCCAGGTTCGGCGACACCCACCGACGGTTGCTGGCCTGGCTACCACGAGCAGAGGGATTCACCCTCCCGGGGGCAACCCACTTCATGCAGCTGGAGAGCCCATCTCGCAGCCGAAGCCTCGCCGAGGCTCTCGCAGGATTCTTTGGGCGGCATGAGTTCTAGTGAGCGCCGTGACCAACAAGACCACACCGCACACGATCGCGGGTTAGTGGGTGCGTGCACTTCGGATACTGTTGCAGCAACTCCGGTGGTTGCGGCCCCTGCGCCTGTCGGTGGCCCAGAAGATCGTGCGCTGGGTGTGTTTCACGCCTAAGTGCGACCCGAAACTGTGAATCGCGGGTCGCGTCCATCGCCGTCGAGACCGCTGCGGGAGCGGATCTTCGCGCCACGAATGAACGGCAGCGCTCTCGGCCGTGCTGCCTATACTCCCGTGGAGGAGGCGCTGACCGTGCCACCATCCGGGAGAGAGCCTGCTGACGCGGCTCATGTCTTGCCCCCGATGCCTTCGGCGCTGCCTCTCCCGCGAAGTTTGTTTGGCCACCCGGTGTACTACGGCTGGTACATCGTCGCCGTCGCCTTCGTCGCTTCGATGATGTCCTCGGGCGTGCAGGCGTACACGCTCGGGGTATTTCTCAAGCCGATGACTGAAGACCTGAGCTGGACGCGCACCGACATCTCGATCGGCCAAACAGTCTCGACGGTGGTGACTGGACTGCTTGCGTTCGTCGTCGGTCCGCTGCTTGACCGACGCGGTGGGAGGGGCCTGATGGTTGCTGGTGCCTTCATCGGCGGGCTCGGTTTCATGGCACTGGGCAGCATGCAGGAGCTGTGGCAGTACTACGTGATTCGAGGTGGTCTCATCACCGTCGGGTCGGTCGGTATGGGCGCACTCGTGGTGAACGTCGCGGTTTCGAACTGGTTCGTGCGGATGCGGGGCCGGGCGGTCGCGATCAGCGCGATGGGGATCTCCGTCTCCGCTCTCGTCCTTCCGACTCTGTCAACGTCGCTGATGAACACATACGGGTGGCGTACGGCATGGGTGATCATCGGTGGAGCGATCTGGGTAGTCGTGATTCCGCTGGCCTGGCTCCTGATGCGGCGACGACCTGAAGACTACGGGCTGTACCCGGATGGCGACATCGATCCACCTGGCCGAACGGCGCAGCGGGTGGAGCAGGCAGGCGATGATGTCTGGACGCGATCGGAGGTCGTGAGGACACGGACGCTGTGGATGCTGATCGCGACCTTCGGGCTCGGGCAGATGGGACTCGGCGCCGTCCTTTTGCACCTGATCCCCTACCTGACAGATACGGGATTCTCGCCGGGAGAGGCTGCGCGCGGCTTTGGGATGATCGGCGCTGCCGGTCTGCTCTCAAAACCGCTCTGGGGGTTCGGTCTGGAGCGGATGCCAACCCGGTTGTTGGCCGCCGGGGAGTTCCTACTGATGGGACTCGGGATCGCCCTGACTCTAGTGGTCACCGGCACTCTGGCGATGTACGTCGCCATCTTCGTGATCGGGCTTGGTATCGGCGGCGTGGTGACGGTGCAGGAGGTCGTCTGGGCAAACTACTTCGGTCGGCTTTCGCTAGGCACTGTCCGGGGCGTCGGGCGACCGTTCACGATTGTCTCAAGCGCTGGGGGACCCGTCTTCGCCGGTGCAGCCTACGATATCGGAGGCTCGTACGAGCCGGCGTTCGTGGTCTTCATCGGCACCTATCTCTTCGCGGCACTCCTGATTCTGGTTACGCCGCGACCCACGCCTCCCGCGGTAGCTGCCGTGAGTTGAGACTGACTGAGACGTTTCGTCGCTACCGTCTCCACACGATCTGGTCCTTGTGTCACTCCCAGGTCGCAATCTGGGGTAACCCAGCACAGCGCCAAGCGATCTGCTGCTCGCTCGGACCAGGTCAGCCTGATTGACTCCAGGACCTAAGGCCCTCGTCTTGGCGCCGCCGATTGTGCCCACTAACTCGATGCGACTCCCACCTCGCCGAACTCCGATCGCCACCTTGTCTGCGCTCATCTCCGCATTGGCACTCACGCTGGCGGCGGGCTGCTGGGGCTCGGCGAAGCCGGAAACATCGCCGACGTTGTATCTGGTGAACGTGGACGGGAGTGAGCTGAAGGAGCTGTGGCCATCAACGGAGGCAGAGATGAGCTTCGCCTGGTCACCAGATGGACGATCCATCGCGCTGAGTTCCTCATCAGACGGTCCGTTCTTGGTAACCGTCGATGCTGCTGTGCGTACGCCGCTGGCGGGGAGCGGAAGGATCGTGGGCTGGACCGCCGACGGCAGCTTCGTTGCGATCTCCGATGGCGCCACGGTGGTCCTTGCGCCTCGCGACGGGTCCGAGGCCGCCTTCCGCGCGCGGGGCCCCGCGGTGCGCTGGTCGGAGTCCGGCGAGGTCGCGTTCTTCGGATCACTCGACCGCGGCTCAGGTCTCGTCGTCGCGGCCCGAACGCCCGCCGGCTGGACCGAGATTGCGAATCACCCGGACGCGGCGTCGCCAGCGATCGATACGCGCGCGGGACGGTACGCGTTCGGCGACGGTGCAAGCGTTCACGTCGGCGAGGTCATGAACGGTGACGGAGATTCGGCGTTCGAGACCTTGCGGTCCTTCGGGATCCCCGATGCGCTGCCCGCGACGCAACTCGAGTCACTGGTCTGGTCGCCCGACGCAGGCAAACTCGCATTGCTTCGCTGGGAGGAAGGTGAGACGCACTGTCATACAGACTCATTCACCGGCATTTCGGGCTGCCGAACGGACAGGCTCGACTTGCAGCTCCTCGTGATCGACCTGGAGGACAGCCAAGTCACGCAACGGCCAAGTCCCGTGGCACTTCTCCCGGCCTCACCGACGCTGCGCTGGCGGGACAGCGAGACATTGATCTGGGGCGGCGAGTATGGCGTGCCACAGGCGAATGGATTGGGCATCGACCTCGTGACCGGCCCCTTCGGTGTGGGCTCCCCCTTCCCTGGCATTCCGTCGCCGAACGGCGAGTTGCTCGCCGTGCCGGGGAACTTCTCGGGTACGGGCTCGGGCCTGCAAATCTGGCCGCGTGCAGCTGGCGAGGCTCTCTGGTACGACCCCGCGCTCGGGTGGTGGGTGATGCGCATTCAGGAAGCGACGGCCGACTCGCTCTGGCTGGAGTGGGCGCCCGACAGCACCAAGCTCGCGGTCGTCGCCTCCGGTGCGGAGGCAGTCGTCCCGGCGACAATGCCGCGCGCTGGCGAGGCCGCAGACGCCGAGCAGCGCACGCCTACCCCCACAGTCGGGCCCGCGCCGGCGGCAACGCAGGCTCTGCCCGTTGGCTCGGGCGGGGGCTCGTCCGGGGATGTCGCATTCGTTTCGAATCGTGACGGCAGCTTCGATGTTTTCGTGGTCAACGTGCACACTGGAATGGAGAGACGGCTGACGTCCAACCAAGTCGATGAACGGAATCCCGCCTGGGCTCCCGATGGTCGGATGCTGGCTTTCAACTATGGCGGCTCGATCCGTTTGATGAACGCGGACGGCACACTTGCGACGCAGCTTCGGACGGCTGGCTGGACGACTTGGTCACCAGCGTTCGACCCGAATGGAGACCGGGTGGCGTTCAGCTCGACCCGGGACAACAACACGGATATCTACGTCGTGGACCTCGACGATCGCGAGGAGCGGCGACTCACGACTGATCCATCATCGGACAGCCGACCGGTCTGGGCGCCCGACGGCGACGCGATCGCGTATGTGTCCGACAGCGGCGGCGATTCGCAGATCTGGCTGCTCAGTCTCTCGAGCGGGGAATCGCGTCCGCTGACCTCCGGTCCGGGAGAGCGAACCAGACCAGCCTGGTCGCCTGACGGATCGCAGATAGCCTTCACGTTCCGCCGTCCGGGCACGACGTCCTTCGAGATCTGGGTCATCGGCGCCGACGGCGCTAGTCCACGTCGGATCACAGATGGGGTCGATCCCACGTGGTCACCTGACGGCGAGTGGATCGCCTTCATGGGCTGGCCCGGGATCTACATCGCGCGAGCAGACGGAACTCAAGAGCAGCAGATCACGTCAGACCCAGCCGCGATCGAGCCAGATTGGGCTCCGATTCATTAGCGACCGAACGACGGTCGCTCGAATGGTCGCGATCCGCCTCAATCCACAACGAGTGCACTCCTCTACCGAGGCTCTCGGATTCCGCGTCTAGGTCCGACCAGGTGCACACGAACGGTTCTTAGTGTGCGGGTCGGGACGCGAAAACAGGCTGCCACCTGAGGATCAGGGGCAGCCTGTTTTCGCGGGCTGCGAGAGACCTAGAAGCTGATGGTGTTCACGAAGGTCGAGACGCGCGCGCCGAGGGCGCTGTAGGCCACCAGCGCGACGAGGGCTACGGCAACGAGCACCAGGCCGTACTCGACCATCGTCTGGCCTTCTTCTCGGGCAACATCAAGCTCGGCCTGCTTGCGAAGCAGCAAAGCGTTTACGCGATCGATCATCGTTGGGACCTCCACTTGCGTCTCAGCCCGGCGGGGCCGAGCTCACTTGTGGTTGATCGTCGACCGGGCAGCGGCCCGTCCTCGGCTCCAACGTTTCGATGGGATCAGAAGAGCGTTGGAATCGAGACGGGCCTTTTACCTGCGGATCAATGGCTGGATCGCCGGCAAAAACCTGTTTCTTGGTCGCCACTGTGGCTGCCCCTCCGACGAGGCGCAGTGAGATCCCGCGATGTACGCTCCGGTCACGGAGGTCCGGGGCTGATGCGGGAATTGCGTACGCCAGACGGACTCCTCGTCCGCGCCGCTGAGCAAGCCGACACACCAGCGATGTCTCGTGTCATCCAAGCTGCGTTCCCTGAGTGGCCACCCGTCGAGATCGACGTCTCCCCACTCGAGTTCCTCGAGTGGAAGACGAACCCGCCGATTGTTGAACCCGGTCAGCACACCGTCGTCGAGTACGACGGCGAGATTGTGGCGTTGAAGACTCACTGGGTGGCGCGCGCTCAGCTCTACGGGTCGGAGTTGACTACCGACACTGGTGCCGACTTCGCCGTGCTGCCCGAGTTTCAGGGACGCGGCGTCAGTCGCCTGTTGAACACTTACGAGGAGCAGGCGGACCGACCACGCGGCCAGCTCTTCTTCGGCTCGGGAACGAGGGCTCCGGCGATCGAGCACATGAGGCAGGAGGCTGTGGTCCGCCCGCTGCGCGTCTGGGTGCGGCGGCTCAACTGGCGGGCACAGGTCTCGACGCGCCTCCGGAGTGGAGACGTGGCGCCGCTCATCCGCGAGGCGACGGGCGCGGTAGCCAACACTGTGCGAAGGCTATCCGCGACCGCAGCGGCCGGGCGCGTGGCCCGCCTCAGGAGCTTCGACCAGCGAACGGACGCCCTCTGGGACGCGGCACGGAGCTGTTTCGACCTGGCTACGATTCGCGACGCCACGTATCTGAACTGGCGGTACGCGGACCGCCGGGCCGGACGGCGGCTACTCCTTGGCCAACTCGATCGTGATCACGCGCAGGCGTATGCCGTGTTCCAACCAGCGGGATCGACGCTGCAACTCTCGGATCTACTTGTGCACCCCGACCACCCGCGCGCCGGTGTCGAAGTGCTGCGCGCTGGAGTCGCGGTCGGACGTCAGCGCGGGGCTGCCGCGGTCAACGCCTGGGTGCCACCAGGACATCGCGACGAGGCCGTGTACGAAGCCGCGGGCTTCGTGCCAGCTGAATCACCAATCTCAGTCCAGCACAAGCCGCCGCGGGGTGTCTCGGTGCCAGACGTGATGGCGAAGGTCGCTCGCTCGGACCTCCGCGAGCATTTGACGATGGGCGATTTCGATTGGACCTAGTCCGGCAGGCTCGGACCACGAAGCGGCATTAGTGACTGCTCGAGTACATCCGAGCGCCTTCAGAGCACCGAGACCGATTCAGCTCACTAGTACGGGAGGCCCTTCAAGCCCTGGACACCCTTCAGCGCCGAGATCTCGCCTTGATGCGACATCAGATGCCAGAGGCCTACTGCCCCAACCCACTTTGCGACAGTCATCGTGCCGCCAGCCGCTGAGACCTCAGCTGACAGCGCGTCGTCGGAGACCGAGACCAAATATTCGTCGGTTGCCGCATAGACCGCCCGTGCATAATCGCGGAACCGAGCGAGGTCATAACTCGGCCCCGACCTCGCCCACTCCTCCGTCTGCATCGGGCCAGGCATCTGGAGACCTGTCTTCTCAGCCCACTGGTCGCGGTCCCATAACGTTTCTCGCTTGGCCGGACGGGCGATCCAGCCGTCTTCGTCGAAGACGGCGTGAGCGTAGATCGCAGAGATCGATCCAATCGTCCCGTCCACCACTGTCGTTAGCGTCTCCTCGGAGCAGTCGTCGATCACCTGCTCGATGACGTCGTGCGCATGCTCGAACTGCGTTCGAAGCAGATCCTGTGCTCGCATTGTTGCCTCCAGTCGTCGCCCTGTGATCGTCTGCCGGACCCAGTGGGCTGCTCCGCGACGAGCCCGCGTCGCTGCTGCTTGCGCAGCAGGACCTCGTGATGAAGAGCATCAGTCCTACAGCGCGCTCTGACATCGACAGATCGAGGCATCATTTCGGACTAGATCGCAGACCTGGCGTAGCCCGGATGAACTAGGCGGCTCGCCCCTGGGGACCGCGCTCCGCTACTCCTCCGCCAGTCCCTGCCGGATCGCCCAGGCTGCCGCCTCGGTGCGCGTCGTGCTTGAGGTCTTTGCGAGGATCGAGCGAACGTGGTTCGCAACGGTATTCGGCGAAACATGGAGCTCTTCAGCGATCTGACGGTTCTTCTTTCCGGCCGCGACCAGTCTGAGGACGTCCAGTTCGCGGTCCGTCAAACTCGCGCGCTGATCCTCGCCACGTTCAGGGGTCGACTGGTCGCCCGGTTCTCCCTTGGGCACGGTCGAACCGCGAGTCTCGGCAGAGAGATGAGAGCTAGGGCTACCGGACCTACTCAGTTCCACGTCCTCAGGTCTGCTCGAATCTCGATTGATGAAGTCATAGGTGAGGCGATTCCGCTCCTCCTCGTAGTCCGGGTTGTCGATCGCGTCGACGACTACGTTCTCCACCTTGGGGTTCGCCGAGAGAGCAGTGCGGATCGCGGAGGGTGATGGCCTTCCGTCTTTCGTGGTCCCCGCCACGTCAATGATGAGCGTCGGGCAGTCGACGAGCTGTACGAAGGGATCCGGATCGAGTCCCATGAGGCCGTCGATGAGGCGACGACACTGCTCTGGATTCCAGCGTCGTATGACGTCGTTCGCGAAGTCTCCGAGGATCGTGCTGTTCCAGTTGTGTGAGCGGAACACTCCGTTGACGAAGAACTCCCAGTCACCGTCGAGCGCGGTGAGGAGGCCTCGTCCCTTCGGGCTAGCAGCGAAGTCGCGGAGCGACTCGCTTGGTGCCTGCAGCACAAGGTGCGAGGCACGATCGGGGTTCCTCGCCGCTAGCGCTAGCGCCTCCGCGACGCCTGCCATCTCGCCGACGACCGCGAAACGCTCCAGGCCAAGGCCGTCGACGACGGCCTGTAGGTCGTCGACGTAGACCTCCGCTGGGTTGCTGGCTGCGTCCAGCTCCGACATCCCCGTGCCGCGCCTGTCGGCGGTTACCAGCCTGAGGCCATCCGGAGTCCGGTCCCATGGGTAGCGCTGCAGATCGCCGAAGAGCGCGGGGACGATGATGACTGGGTAGCCAGACCCCCCGTGTCCGACAGCAACCCTAGTTCCGTCTGAACTTCGGACCTGGGTCACGCGGTAGCTCATAGGGACGCTCCGGCGAAGACGCGGGAAGACCTGGGCGGCGCCCGTTTCGACGACGGCTACACGCTGCCCGAGGTGGCTGCCGAATGATAACTGTCTCGATGGTGCGTAAGCCGTTGAGGGTCCGCAACGGTCGGTCCGCAGGCTCGATCGGAGCCCCCACGAGAGGAGCAACTCACACCAATGTTTGATCGTGTGATGGGCGAGCGGCCGAGCCGTCGGGGCATACGCTGGAGCCTCGCTTTCCTATGAGGTCATCGATTGCCATTGCTAGCGCGGCGCCTCCCTGGCCGAGCGCCACGCCGTTCAGCGAGTTCGGCGACCGCCCAAACGCGGGGCGCGCTGGTGCCGAACGAGCTACGGGCGGGACGCGCGGCACGTATGCTGCCGGAACTTCAGGGACGCAGCGGAGGTGCGAGGCATGGCGGGTCCACTGGAAGGGATTCGGGTTCTCGATCTGACCCGCAACGTGGCCGGGCCCTACGCGGCCAAGCTATTCGCTGACTTTGGCGCGGACGTGATCAAGGTCGAGCCGCCGGACGGCGATCCGTCGCGGCAGTTCGGACCGTTCTTTGGCGATGACGTTCACCCGGAAAAATCCGGGCTCTTCCTGCACCTGAACACGAACAAGCGCTCGGTCACGCTTGACGTCGAGGCACCCGAGGGCGCGGAGGCGGTGCGGCGGCTCGCGAGCAGCGCGCACGTCGTGTTCGAGGACTTCGCACCGGGCGAGCCGGACTCGCTTGGCATCGGTTGGGAGGCGCTCTCGGCGGGCCGTGACGATCTGGTGCTCTGCTCAATCTCCCCGTTCGGACAGAGCGGCCCATATCGGGACATGCACGGCTCCGAGATCACGCTCGAGGCAATGGGCGGGCCGATGCTGCTGAACGGGCACATCGACCGCGAGCCACTGAAGCTCGGTGGGCACAACGCCCACTATCACGCGGGGGTCGCGGCGGCGTTCGCGGCGATGCTCGCGCGGTTCCGCGTGGAGCGAGGCGGCCCGGGCGACCACATCGACCTCGCGATCTACGAGTGCCAGGCGGGATGCCGGGACCGACGAACGATCTACCTAACGGCGGCCGCCTACACCGGCGCGACCGCTAAGCGCGGCGGAACCGACATCCGGATGGGCTACGGGGTCCGGGAGTGCCAGGACGGGCACGTGATCGTGGTCGCGGCCGGGAACCGCGTGCCGATGCTACTCGCATGGATCGGGCGCGAGGACCTGATCGCGAACGAGGACCTCTACAAACCGAATGCGTTCATCCCCGACGAGCTGGTCCGGGAGGTGGAGGACTCGTGGCACGAGTACTTGATGCGGACCCCGAAGGTGGAGGCAATCGCTCGCGCTCAGGAGCTGGGCATTCTCGGCGGCGCGGTGCTGACTCCCGAGGATTTGCTGAAGGACGCTCACTACCGGGGGCGCGGCGCGTGGGACACGATCGATCATCCCGAGACCGGCCCGATCGAGTACCCGGGGCGTCCGATGATCCTCTCGGCTTCTCCGCGGCCACAGCCGCGTCGCGCACCGCTGCTCGGCGAGCACAATGCCGACCTCGAGCGGGACGACCCCTGGCGCGAGGAGACACTGCCGGTACGAGCGCCCGCGGACGCGAATTCTGCAGCGCTCGCCGCCATCGCGCCGGCGAGCGCGGAGCGACCGCTCGAGGGCGTTCGCGTTCTCGGGATCACCGTCGTCTGGGCCGGGCCGCACGTCACGCAACTCCTCGGCGAATGGGGCGCGGAGGTAATCCGCGTTGAGCCGACGAACCGGATCCAAACCTCGTCGCGCGGCGCGGACCAGACACTGACGCAGGAGCAGGCCCGCCAGGCGGCGGCTCGCGGCCAGTTGCTCGGCGCCTACCCGGACTTCGACCCGAAGGAGGACCGCTGGAACCGCAGCCCCGCGTTCAACTCCCACTCGCGCAACAAGAAGTCGATGGCCTGCGACATCACCTCCCCGAAGGGGAAGGAGGCCTTCCTCAAGCTGATCGAGGTTTCGGACGTGCTCGTCGAGAACAACGTGCCGGAGACGATCGAGAAGGCGGGAATCACCTGGGAGGAGCTGAAGCGGGTCAACCCGCGGTTGATCATGCTGCGGATGCCCGGTTTCGGTCTGGACGGGCCATACAAGAACTACCGCGTGTTCGGGATGCACGCCGAGGCGATGATCGGCCACCATTACCTGCGCGGCTACACGGACGCGAGCCCGGCCTTCACGGGGTCCTCGCTGAGTGCCGACGGCAACGCCGGGGTGCTGGGCGCGTTCGCGGTGGTGATGGCGCTTCGGCAACGCGAACGGACCGGCGAGGGCCAGCAGATCGAGATGCCGCTGGCCGAAGCGTTCCTACCGAACATCGGCGAGTTCATCCTCGACTACACAATGAACGGGCGCGTGGCGCCGCCGCAAGGCAACACCCACCCCCACCGCGCGCCGCACAACGTGTACGCGACGGCCGGGGACGACCAGTGGATCGCGATCGATGTCGGAAGCGACGAGGAGTTCGCGGCACTCTGTGGCGCCCTCGATGCGCCGGACCTCCCCTCCGATGCGCGCTTCGCGACTCCGGAGGCGCGGCACGAGCATCGCGATGAGCTAGACGGCCTGCTCGCGCCGCTGATCGCACCACGCGACAAGGAGGAGCTGTTCCGCGAACTGCAGGCGGCCGGTGTGACGGCTGGGCCGCTGCGCGATGAGCTCGAGGTGCTGGCCGACGAGCAGCTCGCCGCCCGTGAGTGGTTCCGGGAGATCGAAGTGCCGACGGTCGGCACGCACCGCTATCCCGGCTACCTCTTCAAGATGCGCAACACTCCTGACGACGTCCGCCTGCCGCCGCCCCTGCTGGGGGAGCACAACGAGGAGGTCTATCTCGACATCCTCCGGTACTCACAAGAGCAGTACGACGCACTGATCGAAAAGGGGTTGGTCGGAACGACCTACCCACGCGAGGTCCTCCCGTAGCCCGATGCCGTCGGCGCTCCCGATCTGCGCCACACGAATCTTTGATCGTGTGCGCACGCCACTGGGCTCGTGCGGAGCCCAACCGTCAGTCTCAGAGGGCCAACTGACTCCACAACTCGGTCATGCCGCGGCGGTGCCTGTCCGCAGCTCGCTACTCCCGAGGGTGCTGGCCGCAGGGAGTCTGATCGTAAACGTCGATCCGTGGCGCAACTGACTCTCGACGCTGATCGAGCCACCGAGACGTGCGACCAGCTCGTGAACGATGAACAATCCCAGGCCGGTCCCCCGGATCTGAGCCCGGTCCGGGAGGTCCACGCGGGTGAACCGATCGAAAATCGTCGCGAGCGCATCCTCGGGAATCCCAAGGCCGGTGTCGGAGACCGCCAGCTCAACCCAGTCGCCGTCGGTGTGCCCGCTTACCGTCAACGTGCCGCCCTTCGGCGAGTACTTGATCGCATTGCTCACGAGGTTCGTCAGGATCTCCGAGACCACGCGGGTGTCGGCCGCCGCACTCAGATCGGCAGGGACATCCTCGAGCAGCTGGAGCGCGCGATCGCGAGCATCGATCTGCTGAAGCGTGGTGATCTTCGCCACCATCGGTGCCAGCGCGACCGCCTCGATCTCGAGGCGCTGCTCACCGGACTCGATGCGGACGGTGTTCAGTAGCTGATCAACGATCCCGGCGAGCCGCTCGGATTCGTTGGAGATCGTGTCAGCCCATCCGCGTTCCTCGGACGAGAGCCCGTCGGCCTCGTGGAGCAACGCCGAATAGCCCAGGATTCCGGTGAGGGGTGTGCGCAGCTCGTGGGATGCGATCGCGACGAACTCAGACTTCAGGCGGCCCATTTCCTCGGCCGCCTCGACGCGATCCTCCAGCTCGACCCGATCGGTGATATCGCGCGAGTTAACGACGATTGTGCCGACGGCCGGATCATGGCGGAAGTCGGTCACGTTCGATTCGAGGATGCGCGTCCGGCCGAGCGCGCCGACGACTCGGTGTTCGATCAACACACCCTCTCCGCTCGCTGCGGCCTCGGACAGGCCCACCCGCAGACGATGAATGTCGGCCTCCAGCGAGTGATCCAGGATGCTGTCGCCGAGCATCGCGTCGGGTGACCGATCCATGATCTGTACGACTGCCTCACCGACCTGCCGCACCCGGAAGTCGTCGTCCAGCTCCCAGATCACGTCGGAACTGTTCTGTACGAGTGCCCGGAAGCGTTGTTCGCTCTCCGTTAGCGCCTGGTTCGCCGACCGCAGTTCGCGGGTTTGCTGTCCGAGCAGATCGCGTTGCCGTCGAATCTGTCGGGAGCGCCGGTGCACCAGTGACATGAGGATCAGATAGGCGGCGAACAGCCCGCCGACCATTCCCCACGTCACATAGCGCTGAATCTCCGCGAGGTTGGCGGCCGTCGCCGTGTAGTCCTCGTAGACCTCGAGGACGCCGTCGACGTCGGATGAGTCGCCTATACGGATCGGTGCGTAGACCTCGATCGCTGTGCCATCGAGGTTCGTGCGGGCGTCGGAGCGCGCGAGTTCCGACACGATCTCGCCGCCGAGTGCCTCCCGCAGCTCGTCGCCGTCGTGCAACGGATCCATCGCGCCGATCGCTTCGTCGTCATCGGAGTAGATGACCGTCCCCGCGGCGTTCCACAGCGTGAGCTCCACCGTACGTTCGGTGCGCACGCTGGTATCCAGGAAGGTCTGGAAGGTTTCGAGGCGTTCGCCGGACAACGGCGCGTCCAGGTCGGCGATTGTCAGCTCCGAGGCGACTCGGGCGGACAGCGTATGCCCGACGCTAATCTCGACGTCCTCGAGCGCATTGCGCGTGATCACGAGGGAGAGGACGAACGAGAGCGCATATCCGATCACGAACACTAGCGCGAGGGTGATCAGCGCGCTGCGCCAGTCGGCCGCGAGCCAGTCACGCAGGCGCTCCCAGGCGCGGCTACCCGCCTCCGGTCTCTCACTGAGTGATCGCGTAGTCATCAACGAACTATCGCCGTCGTTCGGCCGGCAGCTCATCGATCAGGGTCAGGGATTTCCCGCAGCAAGCACCCCCAGTTGACAGCCGATAGTCATCGCGACCGCTCAACCGAAGGCTGTGCCCGCCTCAGGGCGTCCCTTGGCGTCGAATGCGACCGACCGCAGTCGGTTGAGGAACAGAGGACTGACGTGATGAGTCAGACCAGCCGGCTGACCAACCGCCATATCGCCTGGGTTCTACTGGCCTCGGTGCCGATTCTCGCGTTCCTGGTGCTCAACGCGAACTCCGACATCGACCCGCAAACCATCGCTCCCGAGCAGCACTTCTACATCGTCAGTATTTCCTCGCTCGTCTGTTTCGCTTTGGCGGGGACCGGTGTGGCTGCCGCAATCCGCACACGTGACCCAAGGATCTCGCTCATTTCGGCCGGCTTCCTCGCGATGGCCGGCGTCTTTGCCATCCATGGCCTGTCGACGCCGGGCTACCTGGTGGACGGGCGCTACTTCGCGGTCACCGGGTTCTCCGCAAGGACCGCTGTCTGGCTCGGAGCTCTGTTCTTGTTCCTCAGCGCGCTGCCGATGCCTCGACTCGCTGGTCAGGCGATCGTTCGCGCGCGGATCCCGGCCTTCGGGGTCACGGCGGCGCTGGTGGTTGGCTGGGCGATCGCAGCCCTGGGTTTCCCTGAGCGAATGCCGCCTCGCGTAATCTCTGCTGAGTGGTTCATCGATGGCACGCTGGTCACGGTGCTGCTGTTCGGCGCGGTATCGATCGTCGCCTACCTACGTCTATATCGCCAGACCGGTCTCGCCGCCTACGGTGCGATCGCCGTCGGCTCCGCGCTGATCGTAGAGACGCAGATCTCGATGCACTACGGGCAGCTGTGGAACTGGAGCTGGTGGCTGTATCACCTGCAGCTGCTCGGAGCTTTCGTCACGATGCTTTGGTTTCCGTTCGCGCTGCGCCGCAGCGAAGCCGTCGACGGGAGCGCAGCCTTCGAGGTGGATGTGACCGCCGAACTACAGCGCGACGCGGCGTAGCGTGCCGCGATCGAGCGGGCTGCCAGCGGCCGCCGTCGCCGCCGTCTGGCCACGGCGCGACATTGGCGACATCGTGACAGCCATACTCGCGGCGAACGCTTTCGCGACCGTGCTCGCGTTGCTTCTCGCCTCGATCGTCTCGGCGGGCGGTGACCCTGCTGGGCTCGCAGAGGGACCGTTCTGCTCGCTCTCACGCTGACCCGGTCGAACGAATCAAAGCACCC
>Ga0315338_1000338_pt1 | contig 128875 bp, 106 predicted proteins | sample ASW8metaG_FD_204518 | JGI IMG/M metagenome (GOLD analysis project Ga0315338, IMG submission 204518) | Ammonia-oxidizing marine archaeal communities from Monterey Bay, California, United States - ASW #8 | ecosystem: Environmental > Aquatic > Marine > Coastal | place: USA: California | collected... | reverse complement strand
TCGCGTTCATGCGTGGCCGTACCTTGAATAACAGCTTCATCATCATGGACGAAGCGCAGAACACGACGTCGGAGCAAATGAAGATGTTCTTGACGCGGATCGGTTTCGGCTCGAAGGCCGTGGTCACGGGGGACATTACCCAGATCGACCTGCCGTCGGGCAAGACGAGCGGCCTGGTGGAATCGATGTCGATCCTGGATGGGATCTCCGGTATCGGATTCGTGCACTTCGACGCCACCGATGTCGTCCGCCACCCGCTCGTCCAGTCCATCGTGCGTGCCTACGAACGGAATCAGATGAGGACCGGCCCGCTCTCGGTCGCTCGGGGGGCGAAAGGCTCGGATTCGTAATATGGACGACAACGTCGCGCCCAAGCCGAAGAGCGATAAGTCCCATCGCAGGCTGCGAAAGTTTCGCATCCGGGACGCGTTCGACTTGCTCTTCCGCTCTGCTCGTCCATGGGCGGTCGTGTTCGTTTTGTGCTTCGCGGCGTTGTTGACGCCGGGCCTGAACTATCGCGTTCAAGAGTTCGAGCTGGGCGACATCGCGTCCGCCACCATCCGCGCGCCACTCGACTTCAGCTATGAGGACGAGGTCACGACTCTTAGTCGTCGCGACGAGGCGGCCGCGGCCGTACTCGATATCTTCAACTTCAATGATGTGGCGATGACCCACGCGACGAACCGTATCGCCGCGGCGTTCGAGTTCGGCCGTGAAGTGTTGGGCGTGCCGACACCGCCCCTGCCAGACGAAGCTACGGACACGGAAGCGGCTGCGGACGCTGACGCCGACGAGGAGGCAGGGGAGGACGTGCCCGCCCCGGCCGTCACCCCGGAAGCGGAGGACGAGACGCCTCTGATGCCGCGTGATGAGCTACGCGCCGGACTGAGGGACCGCCTTCAAGTCACGCTCGGCGACGAGGAGCTGGATCTCCTCATCGAGCACGCGTTCTCGATCGAGCTCCAGCAGGTATTGACGCAGGCGGTGACGACGGTCCTGTCACGCGACATCGTGTCCAACAAGGACAGATTGCTGGCGTCGGGGAGGGCGATCACCCGGCAGGAGACCATCGGCAAAGCCGTCCAGGTGAGGCGCGACTTCTCCCAGATCCTGTCGCTCGAGGATGCGAGAGAGCTCCTCATCCTGCAAATGGCGAGCTTGTCCGACCTCAGGCAGGTCGAGAGGGTCAAGCTGACCCGTCTCGGGGCCGGTTTCATCGAGCCCACGCTGACATTCGACTTCGCCGCGACCGAGCGCGCGCGCACGGCCTCCCGGCTCGACGTCGATCCCGTTTACTACCAAGTGCCCCGCGGTAAGACCATCGTACGTGCCGGCGACGAGATCAACGAGAGTCAGCTAAAGCAGCTCCAGTTCCTCGCCTCGCAGCAAGACCAGCAGTGGGGTCTGGCAGGCGCGGTCGGCGCGTTGTTCCTCTCGGCGATCCTTCTGATGATCTTGTGGTACCTGCTGCGGCCACTCCGCGCGGGAGTCGACTGGCGACGCAAGTCCTTCGCCATGGTGGGGATCGTCATTGCCGGCCACCTCGCTTTTGCCCGAGCCGCGTTCTTCGTGGCCCGTCTGTTCTCGGAGCAAATCGCGCTGGCCCCGTTCAGCAACACGAGCTCCTACGCTTACGCCGTGCCGTTCGCAGGTGTGGCGGTCTTGATCCTGCTGCTCGAGCACACCCCGACCGCACTTCTTGCCTCGGCTCTGTTCAGCATCTCTCTCGGCGTGATGACGGGCAATCTGCACCTGGCGGTGTTCTCTCTCGTCTCCTGTCTCGCCGCGATCTTGGGACTGTTCCAGTACAAGCGGCGGACCGCTCTCTTCAAGCTCGGCCTTCTCATCGGAAGCGTGAACTTCGTCGCCGTGCTGGCGATCGATCTGCTCACGGGACGCTACTTTCCGTTGAGTACGTTTTCGTTCGACCTCCTGTGCGCTTTTCTGGGAGGCGCCAGTGTCTCGGTAGCCGTCTCGTTCTTGCTCCCGGCATTCGAGTCGTTCTTTCAGCGAACGACCGATATTCGACTGCTAGAGCTCGCGAACAACAACGTACCCGTGTTACGTCGCCTCGCGCTCGAGGCCCCGGGGACCTACCATCACAGCATGGTCGTCGGTTCACTCGCCGAGGCCGCCGCTGAGTCTATCGGCGCGAACGCCGTGTTCTGCCGGACGGCGGCGATGTATCACGACATCGGCAAGTTGACCAAAGTCAACTATTTCGTCGAGAATCAAGTCGGTGTCAACAAACATGACAATCTGTCGCCCCAGATGAGCGCGCTGATTATCGCGAGCCACGTGAAAGAGGGCATCGAGATGGGAAAGGAGATCGACCTTCCCGAGGAGATCATTGATGTCATCCCGCAGCACCACGGTACCAAGCTCATCACTTATTTCTATGAAAAGGCCCGCGAAAGTCAGGATCCCGCGCTCGGCGAGGTAACCGAAGAGGAATTTCGCTACCCGGGACCGAAGCCTCAAACCAAAGAGGCGGGCATCATCATGATCGCGGACGCTGCCGAAGCCGCGTCGAGGACGCTCGACGAGCCGAGCCCGGCGCGGCTCAAGGGGATGATTCGCCAGATCATCGATTACATCTTTCTGGACGGCCAGCTCAACGAGTGTGACTTGACGTTGCGCGATCTGGAAAACATCTCGCAGGCCTTTCTGCGGGTCTTGATGGGGATCCACCATCATCGTGTGAGCTATCCCGGCTTCGATTTCGAAAAGCAAGTCGAGACCGTCGTGGTGCAAGACAGCCGATGAGCGGGGACCCGGATCAAGAGGTCTCGGTTCGCAATTGGCAGCGTCGCCACCGCGTGGACGGCCGCGCGTTACGTGCTTTCGTCGTCGAGGTCGTCGGGGCTCTGGAAATACCCCATGCCTCGGTGACGCTCGCGCTCGTCGGCGATGCCAGAATGCGCAAGATGAATCGTGAGTTCCGAGGCTTCGACAAGGCGACCGATGTGCTTTCGTTTCCCGCGGGCGATGACTCCGGTGCCGGCCGCTATCTCGGCGATATCGTCATCTCGGTCGACACGGCGGAGCGTCAGTCGCGGCGTCGTGGAAGCCTCTTGACCCGCGAGTTACGGGTCTTGGCGCTTCACGGCGTGTTGCATCTACTAGGTTACGACCACCAGACGGATGACGGCGAGATGCGACGTGTCGAGTATCGACTGCGCCGGCGTTTCGAGATCACGACACCACGGAGGCTCACGGCTTGATCCCGACTTGGGCGGCGTTCGTGGGCATCGGCGTGCTGCTGACGGTCGCGTTGGTGCTCGCCGTTATCGATGTCGCTTTCGACTATTTCAGCAAGATCTCGATCCGTACCTATCGTGAGGAGAGCTGGAAGACGGAGTACTTGACGCGCTCGCTCGAAGACCCCATGAGCTTCCTGCTGCCGCTTCGCATCGGCCTCCAAGGTGCGTTTACCGGGACGGCGATCCTGGTGACGATGCTTTTCCTGAACTCGACCGCGCCCCAGCCCCTGCTCATGGCGTTCGGAACGATGCTCGTGATCTTCCTGACGTTTCGCGAGATCTTTCCCAATATCGTGGGACGCAAGAATCCCGAGAGGTTGCTGCTCTCGCTCCTTCCCGCCTATCGCGGCTACGTGCGGCTCGTCACACCTTTGAGCCGACCTCTCGCCCGCCTCGTCGGGGTCTTCGTGTCGGAAGATTCAGAAGAAGAGGAAGTCACGGACGAAGACGTGCAAGCGTTCATCGAGGCCGGTGAGGATGAGGGCATTCTCGAAGGCGACGAAGGCAAGATGGTGCAATCCATCGTCGATCTCGGCGACATGATCGTGCGCGAGGTCATGACGCCGCGTCCGGAGATGGTGGCGATCCGCCACGACGCTACCTTGGCCGATGCGAAGGAGCTGTTCACGGCGGAGAAGTACTCCCGGGTGCCGGCTTACCGCGAAAGTCTCGACAAGATTGAGGGGCTCATTTACGCGATTGACTTGATCGCGTTCATAGAGGCGAACCCCGACACCGCGATCAAGCCTTTGATTCGAGACGTCCGCTTCGTTCCCGAAACGAAGAAGGTCTCGGCTCTTCTGCGAGAGTTTCAGATGAGCAAGCAAACGATCGCGATGGTCGTCGACGAATATGGCGGGATCTCGGGTCTCGTTACCGTCGAGGATATCGTCGAGGAGATCGTCGGTGAGATCCACGACGAGTTCGACAAGGTCGATGAAGAGATCGTAAAGGAGAGAGCCGGCGTCTTTCTCGTGAGCGGACGTGCGGACTTCGACGACGTCCAAGAGGAGCTTCATCTCGACTCGGCGGGCACCGGATTCGAGACGGTCTCCGGATACATCCTCGATGCCATCGGTCGCATTCCGCGGACGGGCGAGGTCATCGAGCATAGCGGCGTTCGTATCGAGGTCGTTGATGCCGACGGCCAGAAGATCAACACCGTCCGCTTCCACTCGGCCGAGAGCGCCGGCTAGGCTTGCCGTGAAAGCAGGCTTCGTCGCGATCGTCGGTCGTCCCAATGTGGGGAAGTCGACGTTGTTGAACCGTCTCGTCGGGCGGAAGCTCGCGATCGTCACGTCGAGGCCTCAGACGACCCGAAACGGCATCCTCGCCGTCGCGAATCGTGACAACGCCCAGATCGTCTTCTACGACACGCCGGGGATCCACAAACCGGAGCGCGAGCTGGACCGCCACATGTTTCAGACGGCGATCCAGAGTTTGAAGGGTGTCGACGTGGCGCTTCTTTTGATCGATGTCGGTCACGCGGACGGCGCGTCTGCCGGGGAGGACGAGCGCGTCCTGAAGCTCGTGAAAGACGCTGGGATTCCGGTCGTCCTCGGGATCAACAAGATCGACTCACGAAAGAAGCAAGAGGTTCTTCCCCTCATCGAGCGCTATCGACACAAGCACGACTTCGTCGCGATCGTGCCGTTGTCCGGCCTCACCGGCGATAACGTGGACCGTCTCGAAGAAGTGCTCATCGCGCATCTTCCGGAGGGCGAGCGCCTCTACCCGGAGGAAACGTTGACGGAGCTTCCGGAGCGTTTCTTCGTCGCCGAGATCGTGCGCGAGAAGATCCTGCGCCTCACACGGCTCGAGGTGCCCTACGCCACGGCGGTCTCCGTCGACGCCTGGGACGATAGCGGTGAGCTAACGAGGATTGAGGCCTCGATTCTCGTCGACCGAGACTCGCAAAAACTCATCCTGGTGGGGCGAGCAGGGAGCATGTTGAAGAAAATCGGAACGTCCGCTAGAAAGGACATCGAGCGGTTCTTGAGCCGAAAAGTCTATCTCGGGCTCCATGTGAAGGTCTCTGCCGACTGGCGTGACAACAAGCGCGTTCTCGACGAGCTTGGCATCTAAATTGAAGAAAATAGACGAGTAATGGTCGTTAGCAGTTGGTGCGTTCATCTGGCTTGTGCTAATCTAGCGGCGACGATGGCCGAATCGATCCCGATAGGTTTCCAAAATGCCGTTGACCCGGACGCCCTTACTCGCAGAGACCGTGCGCAAGCTGGTCACGCGGGGGGCTTATGTCAACGCGTACAAGATTCTCAATCGTCTCCATCCGTCTGACATAGCCGATATTCTCGGCGATCTCTCCGAGCAGCTCCGGCGCGAGCTCTTCAAAACCCTCTATCAGCGCGACTTGTCTCTCGCGAGCGAGGCCTTGTCGGAGCTCGGTCCGGAGCGTGGCGCGGTCATTCTCGCGGAGATGTCGACGCAGCAGATCTCGCTGATTCTCCAGGAGCTCGACCCCGACGATGCGGCGGATTTCGTCGCGGACCTTCCTCAGGAGCTCCAAGAAGAAATTCTGGGTGCGATGCGCACGAAGGAGGCCTCCGAGGTCGAAGATCTCCTTCAATATCCGGAGCAGACCGCCGGGCGCATCATGAGCCCCAAGGTGTTCTCGCTCGAAGAGAAGACCACTGTCCAAGAGGCCATCGCCGCCCTGCAGGACGCCGGCGATCTCGAGATGGTCTTCTACATCTACGTGGTCGACGATCACGGGAATCTCGTCGGCGTGTTGTCGTTGCGTCAGCTGTTGCTGAAGCGGCCCGAGACCCCGATCGAAGACTTCATGGAGACGAACGTCATCCGGGTGACGACGGATGCCGACCAGGAAGACGTGTCACGGCTCGTGGCCTCGTACAACGTGCTCGCGATCCCGGTCGTCGATGCGCAGAACAAACTCGTGGGCGTCATTACCGTTGATGACGTGATCGACGTCATCAAGGAAGAAGCCACGGAAGACATGTACCGCCTGGCCGGCCTCGACACCGAAGAGCGCGTTTTCACGCGGCCGAGGACGTCGGTGAGCAAGCGCATCCCGTGGCTGGTTCTGAATCTGGCGACGGCCTTTCTCACCGCGCTCGTCGTGGCCCAGTTCGAAGAGACGATCGCCCGTTTCGCGGTGCTCGCCGTCTTCATGCCGGTGGTCCCGCTCCTGGGCGGCAATGCGGGCAACCAGACGTTGACGGTGATGGTTCGGGGGATCGCGCTCGGGGAGCTCTCCTGGGCGAATAGCCGTAAGGCGTTGCTCAAAGAAGTTCTCGTGGGCGTTACCAATGGGATCGTGATCGGAATCCTCGTCGGCATCGTCGCCTTTCTCTGGAAAGGGGATCCGATCCTGGGCGCGGTGTTGTCGCTCGCGATGCTCGGAACACTACTCGTCGCGGCGGTGACGGGTACGTTGATCCCGTTATTCTTGAGGTGGCTGAAGGTCGATCCGGCGCTTGCATCCTCGGTGTTCGTGACCACGGCCACGGATGTGGCCGGTTTCGTCTTGTTCCTCGGGCTCGCAGCTACGTTTCTCGGGCGTTTCTGAGCCCGCCTCGATGCCCCTTCGGCATGCCCGGGCCATAGTGCTCCGCACCTACCGCGTCGGTGAGGCCGACAAGATCGTCGTGTTCTTCAGCCGTGAGTACGGAAAAATCCGAGGAGTGGCGAAGGCCGCCCGGCGTACGAAATCGCGTTTCGGAGGAAGCCTCGAAATTGGTACCGAGGTCGAGCTGACGTTCTTCGAGAAGCAAAGCAGTGAGCTGGTTAGCGTCGATCGCTGTGATATAGTCCGCTCCAAGTTTTCGGATCTGGGAGACCCCATTCTCGCATCGACCCTCGGCTACTTGACCGACCTCGTTGATGGATTCGCGCTCGAACGCGAGCCCAACCCACGCCTTTTTCGCTTGCTGCGCGCTATCGTGGACTCTATGAACGAGGGCGCGAACCCGGAGGCGTTGGCGCGCTACTTCGAAGCTTGGCTGCTCAGACTCACCGGATTCTATCCGCGGCGGAACACCTGTGCGAGCTGCGGGCGACCGCTCGCTCGGGAGGGGGCGCGCTATCTTCCCTCCGAGCACCGGCTGGAATGCCGCCATTGCCTCGATTCAGGGATTTATCTCTCGGCGGACGTGCTCACATACCTGCAGCAAATTTGGGCGAAGCCCCCGGCGCAGCTCGCGGCGCCCGAGATACCCAAAGTGCTCCGAGAGCTAGGGGCGTTTCAATATCGATTGATCCAGGAGCAGCTCGAAAAGGACTTGAAGTCCCACCGCGTGCTCGAGGATCTGATGCGTGAAGACAGGAGACGCGAAAGAACATGACGCTCCAGGAGCTGATATTTACGTTGACGAGGTTTTGGTCCAGCCGCGGCGTCGTGGTGCACCAGCCCTACGATACCGAGATGGGCGCGGGGACGATGCATCCGGAGACGTTCTTGCGCGTGCTCGGCTCGAAGCCGTGGAACGTCGTCTACGTGCAGCCGTCCCGACGACCGGCCGATGGTCGTTACGGCGACAATCCGAACCGGCTCTACAAACATCATCAGCTCCAGCTCATCTTGAAACCGCCGCCGGCCGACATCCAGGACTTGTACCTCGAAAGCTTGAAAGCGTGCGGCATCGATCCTCGCGAGCATGACATTCGGTTCGAAGAAGACAACTGGGAGTCACCGACGCTCGGTGCGTGGGGGATTGGCTGGCAAGTGCTCCTCGACGGGCTGGAGATAAGCCAGTTCACTTACTTCCAGCAAGCGGGCGGTATCGAGCTTTCCCCGATCTCCGGCGAGATCACCTACGGTCTCGAACGGCTGGACATGTATCTCCAGAACGTCGATGACGTCTACGATCTCGAATGGGCGCCGGGGGTGTCCTACCGTGAAGTCCGCCATCGCGACGAAGTCGAGGGCTCGCGATTCAGCTTTGATGCTGCCAATGTCGACTTGACGCGGGCGCAGTTCGAGCAGGCTCGCGAGGAAAGTACGCGGTTGCTCGATGCATCGCTGGTGCTGCCCGCGTACGAGCAGTGTCTCAAATGCTCGCACCTGTTCAACACCCTGGACGCCAGAGGTGCGGTCTCCGTCAATGAGCGGATGGCCATGATCTTGAAGGTACGACAGCTGGCGTGCTCGGTCGCCGAGGCCTATCGCGACTCTCTCGAGGACGTGTCCTGATGAAACGAACGTCGTTCTTGTGGGAAATCGGATGTGAGGAGATCCCGGCTTCTTGGCTTTCGCGTTTGCGAAGCGACCTCGCGAAGAAGGTGACGACGGAGCTCGAGGCGCTCGGGTTCTCAGAGCCTGAGGTTGCGGTTGATGGGACGTTGAGACGCCTCATCGTCCACGTTCCGGCGCTTGCCGTCGCGCAGGCGGATCGTGTGGAGCGCGTCACCGGTCCTCCGGTAAGCATCGCGCGAGACGCGACGGGCGCATGGACGAAGGCCGCTCTCGGCTTCGCTCGGAAGAACGAGATCGAGGCGGATTCTCTTTCGATCGTGAGCACTCCGAAAGGGGACTATCTCGGCTTCGACAAGAAGACCAAAGGCGTCAAGACAGCCGAGCTCCTTCCGGGCTTGATGCTACGCGTGCTTCGGGGGCTCTCGTTCCCCAAATTCATGAGCTGGGATGCTTCCTTGCCGGACGGTAAGGCGTTTTTGTTCGGGCGCCCGATCCGCTGGATGGTCGCGCTTTACGGGAGTCGCGTCGTGCCTTTCGTGATCGACGTCGTGGGCTCGCCGCCCGTCGAGAGCGGCCGACGATCTCGAGGCCACCGTTTTCTAGCGCCGAAGGGAAAGCGCGCCGGCGCTCCTTTTGTGGTCAAGAATTTCGCCCACCTCGTCCAGGAGCTGAAGCAGCGCTACGTCGTCGTCGATACGGCCGAGCGCCGCGAGCGCCTCGACAGCGCCATCGCAAAGTTGGAGGCGAAGGCTCGAGCGAAGAGGGTGGAGGGTTTGGATCCCGCGCTCGTCGCGGAGCTGGTCGAGTGGCCCGGCGCGGTCCTGGGTACGTATCCGGAGGAGTTTCTCAGCCTTCCTCAGGAAGTACGGCATACGGTTCTCATCCATCACCAGCACTACTTTCCGCTCGAGCGGATCCCGGGCTTCATCGCGCCGACGAATATGGGCGCGGATCCGAAGGGCAACATGCGCAGAGGCGCAGAGCGGGTCGTCGTCGCTCGGCTCGAGGACGCGAAGTTCTTCTGGGAGGACGACCTCAAACAGCCGCTCGCCGAACGCGAAGAAGCGCTCGAGGGCGTTTTGTTCCACCAAAAGCTCGGGAGCTATCGTGCGAAGAAAGATCGCGTCGTGCCGCTGGCCGTGGCGATCGCGGCGAAGGCGGGAGCGCGAGAGAACCCGGTGCGCCGCGCCGCGTCGCTCGCGAAGGTCGACCTCGTCACCGGGATGGTAGGCGAGTTCCCCGAGCTCCAAGGCATCATGGGCGGTCTTTATGCCCGCGAGCAGGGCGAGCCCGAGGCAGTGTGGCAAGCGATCTACGCGCACTACGAGCCATCGGGGCTCGAAGATGAAGGATTTCCGTTGAACCGCGAAGGCGCGGTCTTGTCGATCGCGGACAAGCTCGACACGCTGGCGTCGATGTTCTCGGTGGGCGTCGTGCCGACGGGGTCTCGCGACCCTTTCGGTTTGAGACGACAAGCTCTAGGTATCGTACGGGTGCTCCTGGAGAGCGAGCGCCGACTTTCCTTTCCGCTCGACCTGACGCCGGACGCGCTTTTGGACATGGCGCTCGAAGCCGGAGAAGCGAGACAGCTGCTGGGCGAGTTCGTCGTCGAGCGGCTGCGATTCGTGTTTGCGCGCCGATTCCGCTACGACGAGATAAACGCCGTCTTCGCCAAGGGAATTCTCGATCGCCCCGTATCGGATCTCGAGCGGCGGCTGGAAGCGGTGGCGGCGTTGAGAGGCTCGGCGGATTTCGAAGCGCTCTCGGTCGCGTTCAAGCGCGTCGCGAACATTCTCGAAGGACTGAGTCCAGGCGATGTGCGACCGGAGGCGTTCGTCGAGAACGCAGAGCGCGATCTGTTCGAGGCTTTGGAGAAGGTTGCACCAGACGCGAAAAAGAAGATGGACGACGGGCAGTACGAGGACGCGCTCCGGAGTCTGTCGGGGCTGCGACCCCACGTCGACCGGTTCTTCGACGAAGTCCTGGTGATGGCGAAGGACGAGGCGTTGAAAGAGAACCGGCTCGCCTTGCTGCATCTGCTCCGCTCCTTGTTCGCGGGTGTGGCCGAGCTTTCAGAGATCGTACCCGCGGCCGATTAGAGTAAAGCGAAGCCGATGACCCGCATCCGTTTGATGCCAGAGGCGTTGGCGAATCAGATCGCCGCCGGTGAAGTCGTCGAACGTCCGGCATCCGTCGTCAAGGAGCTGGTGGAGAACTCAGTCGACGCAGGAGCGCGTTCCGTCTTCGTTCTCATCGAGAAGAGCGGCAAAGAGAGGATCCGCGTATCGGATGACGGCATCGGCATGAGTCCCGAGGATGCGCGGCTTGCGCTCGAACGGCACGCGACGAGCAAGCTCTACTCCGTCGACGACCTCGCGAGCATCGCGTCTCTTGGTTTCCGAGGAGAGGCATTGCCGTCCATCGCATCGGTGTCTCACTTCACGCTCCGCACGCGCGATCGAAATGCGGATGCGGGCCACGAGATCGTCATCGATGGCGGTGCCCAGCTTCGCGAAGGTGCGGTTGGACTTCCTGCCGGAACGGTCATCGAGGTGCGTCACCTCTTCCGGAACGTGCCCGCTCGGCGCAAGTTTCTCCGCGCCGACGTCACCGAGGCCTCGCACGTCACTGCGAATATGACGAACCTCGCCGTGTGCTATCCGGACGTCCATTTCCGTTTGGAGCATGGAAAGCGCCGGGTCTTCGATGCGCCGCACGCGCCCTCTTCCAAGGAGCGGATCTATCAGTTCGAGAAGGGCTGGATCGAGACAGCGGTGCCGCTCGACGATTTCGTCGGCGATTTGTCCCTCCGTGCCTGGTTGGCTCCTCCCGCGGAGTCGAGGGGCACGTCGACACGACTTCACCTCTACGTCAATCAGCGTCCGGTAAAAGACCGGGTGCTGACGCATGCGGTGATGGAGGCTTACCGCCAGGTCTCGTCGAAGCCTGGAACACCACGCGCCTACCTTTTCTTGGAGCTTCCGCCGGATGCCGTCGACGTCAATGTCCATCCTGCGAAGTCGGAGGTCCGTTTCGCGGATCAGGGACACGTGCGGCAGGCCGTGTTCTCCGCCGTGCGGAACGCCCTTCAGGGCGAGAGGCGGTCGGGCCAGATCATCGTGTCGGGCGATATCGGCGGCGCTTCGCCGGGAGGCCCTCAGGTGCGCGAACCTTCGCCTGGCTGGTCGGGGACGGCGGTCGCGGAATCGTTGTTCGGCCGCGACCAGCAACCGCCGCCCACGACCCCGACATTCACGGAGTTCGCGGCCGTACCGCCGACGCCGGTCGGGCAGTTTCGTGAGAGCTACATCGTTGCTTCCGACGACGAAGAGCTGTGGCTCATCGATCAGCACGCGGCCCATGAACGGATCTTGTACGAAGACCTCGTCGAGCGCGGTGATAGTGGCGAGCAGCAGCTGTTGTTGGCGCCGCTTCCGCTCGAGCTCACACCGGCCGAGCGCGTGACGATGACGGAGGAGATCGGCGAGCTTCGCGCCTTCGGCTACGACATCGAGCCGTTCGGCGCCGATGGCTACGTGATCCGCGCGATTCCCGGCTCTCTATCGGATCACGATACGCTACGGCTCGTGCGCGCTGCCCTCGGGGAGCAGGAGCGCGAGTGTCGGTCCTCCTCGGTGATCGAAGCGAGGAGCCGAATCGCTGCCCGGCTCGCATGCCACGCGGCTATCAAGGTCAACTTTCCCTTGGCGATGGAGAAGATGCAATACATCGTAAAGACCCTCTGGCAAGCCAAGCAGCCGACGGTTTGTCCGCACGGCCGGCCGACGACGCTGCGGATTGGTATGGAGCAAATCGAAAGAAACTTCGGCCGTATCTAGGAACCCATGACGTGACACGAAAAAAACGACCCGTGAAGTGGGGTGCGTGGATCACTTACTATGTTGGACGCGCGCTTCAAATATTCGGCCTGCTCTTGGTGTCGTGGGCCATGTTGATGTTCTTCGGGACGTCGGAGATGCGACCCATGCTGGCCACGACCGGCGGGGGCGCCTTTTTCTTCGTCACCGGCTGGTTCCTGGCGAAGGACGACCCCGAACGGAAGGTGAAGTGATGAAGCTAGTGAGCCTCTTACTCATGACCGTCCTCGCGACGACCGCGATGGGGCAGTCCGTGCCACCGCGATTCGAGCTCGACTATGAGGCGATAGCGAAGAAGGTCATCGAGCGGCTCGACATGAAGGACGGCGAGACCTTTGTGCAAGTCGCGAGGCCGGGCATGTTCGATGAGCTCATTCCGTATCTGCGCTATGAAGCGATGAAGGCCGGCGCCATCGATCTCGGGGTGATGGACGTCATGGCGGAGCCGGTCTCCGAGGCGTTCACCGAATCTGTCTTGAGCGCGGGCGGGAAGAGGACACGCGAAGCGCTTCGGGACATGCTGGACGGGGTCGATGCCTCGATCATGCTGCCCGGTGCCAATCCGGGCCATCCGGTCTACGCGGCTATTCAAGACCTCCTGAATGAGGGCAAAGGGCGGACGATCCACTTTCACTGGCTCGAGAACGGCAGCGCCTTTCCGATCCCCGGCCAGCCTTTGCCACCGCGCCACGAGATCGAGCGACTCTATCAACACGCGTTGCTCGCCGCCGACTACGAAGCGCTCGCGGCCCATCAACAGCGTTTCGCAACCGCAATGCGAGGTGGCGAGGTGCGGGTGACGAGCCCCTCCGGAACCGACATTCGCTTTCGGATTGGCGACCGCCCGGTGAACTTCCAGAACGGCCACGCTTCGAAAGAACGGACGGACGAGGGCGTGATCCTCATCGATAGAGAGATCGAGCTTCCCTCCGGCGCGATCCGCGTCGCGCCCCTCGAGGAGAGCGTCTCGGGGACGATCGTGTTTCCGCCGTCCCAGTGGGCCGGGCGCCCGGTGATGGGCTTGAGGCTTCACTTCGAGGCCGGCCGGGTGACGTCCCTCTCAGCGGAGTCGGGTGAGGCGCACGCGCGCGCGGAGATGGACGACAACGGCGCGGCAGGTAGCTCGTTCCGAGAGTTCGCGTTGGGATTCCATCCGCTCTTAGCCGTTCCGCAGGAGCGTCCGTGGATCCCGTATTACGGATACGGGGACGGCGTCGTCCGCCTGTCGCTTGGCGATAACTCGGAGCTCGGTGGAAATGTGGGCGGTGGTTACGTCCGCTGGAACTTCTTCATCGATACGACAGTGACGATCGATGGAGCGACCTGGGTTGAAGACGGCAAGCTCGTGAAGTAGAGCCGCTCTAGTCGCCGATGATCTTGATCAGCGCGCGTTTGGCTCTTCGGCCGTCGAACTCACCGTAGAAAATTTGCTCCCACGGTCCGAAGTCGAGCGCACCGTCCGTTACTGCGACGACGACTTCACGGCCCATGACTTGTCGCTTGTGATGGGCGTCCCCGTTATCTTCGCCCGTTCGATTGTGGTGATATCTCTCAGGGCTCGCGTCGAACGGCGCCAGCCATTCGAGCCAACGTTTGTAGTCTCGATGGAGCCCGGGCTCGTCATCGTTGATGAACACCGAGGCCGTGATGTGCATGGCGTTTACCAGGCACAAGCCTTCACGGATCTCGCTTTCGCGTAGCGCGGCTTCGACATCCGCCGTGATATTGACGAACTCCATCCGTTCTGGAACTTCGAATGTGAGCGTCTTTCGAAAGCTCTTCATCGAGCGCCGTCCTGGACGGGCCGTTTCGGCGTTAGCCCCCGATTCCGTCGGCGGTGAAGAAAGCGACGACGGAGTCGAGCTCCTCACTCAAGTTGTCGACCCGTTGATGCAACAGGTTGCGGATCGAGAGCAGGCCCAGCACTTCATTGTCATCGTCGACGACGGGAAGATGCCGGAAGTGCTTCTCCGTCATGATCTGGAGCGCCTCTCCCATCGTCATGTCCTGCTTCGCAGAGATGCAATTCGGCGTCATGACATCACCGATGGTCGTCGCCTTCGGGTCCTTTCCGTCCAGCACGACGCGGATCATCAAATCCCGCTCGGTGAATATGCCGGCGAGGACGTTGTTGTTGGCGACGGCGACGGCGCCGACGCGGTGGTCGTTCATCAGCTGTACGGCGTCGTGCACGCTCGACTCGGGCTGTACCATCGCCGCGGGTACGCTCGCGATTTTAAGTAGATCCATCAGGCCTCCTTTCGGAATGGGCTTGGAGGGAGCGACCCTGGAGAAAAAAGGCCCCTCGAGACCTCGAATTCTTAACGATCCTGACGCGAGGTGCAAATTCTCTCGGGAAGCGCCGCGGCGTGCCGCTTTGCCGCAGTGCTAGAATCCCTTCGATGGAAGTGGATGTCTTGGCGTTTGGACCTCACCCGGACGATGTCGAGCTCACCATGGGGGGCACGCTCCTGAAGCTTCGCTCCCAGGGGTACCGGACCGGCATCATTGATCTTACCGGGGGCGAGATGGGCACCCGCGGCTCCGTCGAGGACCGCGCAAAAGAGGCCGCCGAGGCGGCCAAGATCCTCGACGTTTCGTTTCGCAGGACGCTCGATCTCGGCGACGGACGCCTTTCCGTGGACGCACGGAGCAAGCGCGCGGTGGCGGAAGCGATCCGAGAGCACCGGCCGAAGCTCGTGTTCACGAACTATCCGGAGAACAACCATCCTGACCATGCCGCTTCGGGACCGCTCGTGGCCGAGGGGAGCTACCTGGCAGGGCTTCGAAAGTTCGAAGCCGACGGCGCCCCGCATCGTCCGAACTGTGTTTTGTACTATCTCGTGCCTCACAAGGTCCCCCCGTCTTTCGTGATAGACGTGACTCCGTTTCACGAGACGAAGATGCGCGCCATCCGGGCGCACCAATCGCAGCTTCACGACCCGGCCGGCGCCGGGCCTGCGACCTATATCAGCCAACCGGACTTCCTCGACCGAATCGAGGCGCTCGATCGTTACCACGGCGCGCTCATCGACACAGCGTTCGGAGAGGGGTTCTATCTGCGTGAAGCCATCAAGGTCGAAGATCCGCTGAAGGTCTTCGACCGGCCGTTCACGCGGATCACGTGAGCGCGGATCCATCATGAAGGTCGCCATCGTTTGCTACCCGTCCCACGGCGGAAGTGGAGTCATTGCTTCGGAGCTGGCTCTTGGCCTCGCCGAGCGCGGTCACACCGCTCATATCGTCAGCTACGCGGTCCCGTTCCGTTTGGGGGAGTTCAATCCGCGCGTGAAGCTGCACGAGGTCGAGGTCTCGACCTACCCGCTGTTCAAGTACCCGCCCTACACTTTGGGCCTTGCGACGAAGCTCGCAGAAGTCGCTACCGAGGAAAAGCTCGATATCATCCACGCCCACTATGCGGTGCCGCATGCGGTGAGCGCGTTCCTCGCCCGCGAAATTCTGGGTGCCGGTGCCCCGAAGATTGTGACGACGTTGCACGGTACGGATATCACTCTCGTGGGCGCCGACGAATCGTTCCATCGGGTTACCAAGTTCGCCATGGAAGTCTCGGACGCGGTCACCGCGGTCTCGAAATACCTGAAGCGACGCACGATCGAAGAGTTCTCGCTCGAGCGTGACATCGACGTCATCTACAACTTCGTCGACACCTCTCGCGGCCACGAAGCTCCCGAGTGCGGGCGCGAGCTTTGGGCGCCGAACGGAGAGAAGATCCTCATGCACGCGTCTAATTTCCGTCCGGTGAAACGGGTGAGCGACGTCGTACGGATCTTCGACCTCGTACGCAAGGACGTGCCGTCCAAGCTCCTCCTCGTCGGGGAAGGGCCGGAGCGATTGTTCGTCCAGCAGCTCGTCAAGGAGTTGAAGCTAAAGGAGCACGTCCACTTTCTCGGAGAGCAGGACAACCTGGACACGATCCTAGGCTGCGCGGATCTGTTCTTGTTGCCGAGCGAGCAGGAGAGCTTCGGTCTCGTCGCGCTCGAGGCGATGAGCTGTCGGGTTCCGGTCGTGGGGGCGGCGGTGGGCGGATTGCCGGAAGTCGTGATCCATGGTGAGACGGGCTATCTCGCGCCCGTCGGCGAGATCCGGGCGATGGCGGAAGGGGCGATCGAGCTGCTCACGAAAGCCCCACGCCACGCGCAGTTCGCTGACGCGGGCCGGAGTCGGGCCGTCTCCGCCTTCGATGCCGCGAAGATCATCCCTCAATACGAAGCTCTCTACGAGCGGCTGCTCTGAGAGCGCAGTTTCCTACGAACCTCCCCGTTGAGATAGAGTTAGATCCTCCGAGCGGCATCGCGCCTTTGCTGCTCGCGAGCTATCGGGGGAATGGTTCTTGTCAGAAAGAAGAGAAACGGACGCGGGGCCAGTGACGGAGATGTCGTCGTCGGTGCCGTCCCCCTTTGCGGATCTGGCGACTCGCACGGCGACCCATTTCTTCGAAGGCCGCTCGGCGGGTAAGTTCTCGGAGCGCGTCGTCGACGAGATGATCGCCGAAGTCGGTGCCGGCTCGGGAGCACTGCTGCTTTTCCGCGACCCGGGCACAGAAGCTTATGTGATGGCTGCCCGCAATGATCGGCGCGAGAGCATCGAGCACGACCCTAGAGTAAGCCGGACGATCATTCGAGAGATCGCCTCCGGCAACGACTCCGTCCTCGTCGATGACGCCAAAGTCGATCAGCTTCTCGCCGACGAGCAGAGCGCGCAGGACCTCAAGCTTCGATCCGTCCTCGCGATTCCGCTGCGGTTCAAGGACTATCTTGCCGGAGCCATCTATCTGGAGAACCAGCGCTCGAGCGGGGCGTTCGGCGCCCAGGATCTCGAGCTTCTCCGCGCGCTCGGACGACTCATCGCCGTTTTTCTCAATGCGACGCTTAAACTCGACGAGGAGATCGAAGCGCGCAAACGGCTGTACCGCGAGCTCAAGGGCAAGGCCTTTTTCGATAGCCTCGTCGGCTCGTCACCGAGCATGCTGGAAGTCATCGAGAGGGTCGAGCAAGTCGCCCCAACGCGAGCGGCCGTTCTCATCGAAGGTGACAGCGGCACGGGAAAGGAGCTCGTCGCGAGGGCGATCCACAAAGCCAGCGACCGCGCCGACCAACCGCTCATCGTCGTGAACTGCGCCGCACTTCCGGAGGACTTGCTAGAGGCGGAGCTTTTCGGGACGGAGCCGGGTGCGTTCACCGGAGCGGTGCACCGGATGGGCCGCTGCGAGATGGCGAACTCGGGCACGCTGTTTCTCGACGAGATCGGCGAGCTCTCGAAGAAGCTTCAAGTCAAGTTCTTGCGTTTCTTGCAGGAGCACTCATTCGAAAGGCTAGGCGGAAAGCGCACCGTGGAAGTCGACGTGAGGGTCGTCGCGGCCACTAACCGCAACCTCCGGGAAATGGTGCAAAGCGGTGATTTTCGTGAAGACCTCTATTACCGGCTTTGGGTCTATCCCATCGAGCTCCCGCCGCTGTCGGAACGCACCGATGACATTCCGCTCCTCGTCGATCACTTCCTGAACGGGTTCTCCGTCCAATTGGGTCTGCCCCAGGTGCCGGAGGTCGAGCCCGAGGTCTACGATTGCTTGAAGAACCATGATTGGCCGGGAAACATCCGACAGCTCGAGAACTTCGTGCAGCGGCTCGTCGTCGAGAATCGTGGCCGACGGATCACGCTCGACGGCCTTCCCGAGGAGATAAGCGGCACCCGGAAAAAGATCCTGAAGATCGCCAAGGATCCTCTGCGCCGCCTCATGGCCGAGGTTCCTCACGACTACGCGCAGCTCAAGAGCCGTCGTCATCAGCTCCAGGAGCTGGCGGGCATCTACGCACAAGAGCTCGAAGACCGCTTCGTCGACTCGGTCTTGGCGCAGACCGACGGCAATATCTCTCGTGCAGCGAAGGAGTCCGGCATGCATCGGACGCTCATCCACAAGAACCTTCGCTCGCGAAAAGGTCGAGACTCCGACGACGTGTAGCACACCCGACTACAACGGGTATCCAGGGGCCCGACTGTATCGGAACTTTTTACATAGCCCGCCGCGCGTCCTTCCGAGAAAACCGCTAAAACCGGGGCTCGAACGACGTCGACCATCCGTCGGCGCCTTGGCATCACCCTTGCAATCAAAGAACCGTGAGTGGGGAGTGATGGATGGAGCCGAAACGAAAAGGACAGCAGGTCTCGCGTGGGGGGAGAGTCCTTTTCGGGTCGGTTTCTTTCGAGACCGGAGGCAGGGCGATGGGTGGCGGTTCTTTCCCGTCCCGTCGGCCTCGTCCTTCCTCCGGGAGCGACGCCAATAAGGGTGTGGCCACGGTGAAAGCCGTGGCTTCACCCGGCCGCGTTTGAGTTCCGGCTCTTGTCGCGTTCACGCATCGTCGCACGAGCGGCGTTCCTCTTTTCCGCTTCCTTCGGACGTCGAGCCCAGCAGGATTGCTGCTATGCTCCTGCTCTTTCCTAGCGAGCGATGAAGGTCCGGCGAGAGTCAGCACGAGCGATCGAGAAAGAAGTCTCTCGCTGTCGGACGTGCCCGCGCCTCGTGGCCCATCGCGAGACGATGTCTCTCGTGAAGGTCAAGCGTTTCGCCGACGAGGACTACTGGGGACGCGCGGTGCCGGGCTTCGGAGATCTCCGGCCACGTCTGCTCGTCGTCGGTCTCGCTCCGGCTGCGCACGGTGCGAATCGCACCGGGCGCATGTTCACCGGAGATCGCTCGGGTGAGTGGCTATTCGAGGCGATGCATCGTTTCGGCTTCGCGAATCAGCCCGTGTCCCGCGATCGCAAGGACGGGCTTCGGCTTCGAGGCGCTTATGTCACGAACGTGGCGCGATGCGCGCCACCGGCAAACAAGCCGACGCGCGAAGAGATCGACGCGTGCCGGCCGTTTCTGCTGCGAGAGCTCGACGCTTTCGCGCAGCTGAAGGTCGTCATTGGCCTGGGCCGGATCGCGTTCGACGGGTTCGTCGACGTATGGCGGCGCTCCGGGCGAGAAGTCCCCACACCCCGGCCTCACTTCGGCCACGGGAGCGAATCCGTGCTCTCGCCCGGACTCCACATGCTCGGAAGCTATCACCCGAGTCAGCAGAACACGTTTACCGGGCGTTTGACCCGTCCGATGTTCCACGCTGTTTTCGACAGAGCTCGCACGCTGGCCGGGGCGTAGGCATTGCGCTGCAAACGTGGAGAACGCTAAACTTAGCCGCCCATGAGTGGAAGCCCTCCTCAGTGGATCGAGCCTGCCGCGTCCGGTGACGCCCGGCTCGCTCTCGATTTCATCCCCGCGGCGAGCGACAACGCCTGCCTCTGGGTTTTTCTCCACGGTCTGAACTCGAACCGCCGCGGCGAGAAGGCACTTCATTTCGCGCGGCAGATCGCTCGACGCGGCGATGCATTCGCGAGCCTCGACATGACCGGCCATGGAGATTCGGAAGGGGATTTGCTCGAGCTCTCGTTGACGAGAAACGTGGCGGACCTCGAGCGGGGGCTCGACTACGTCGAGTCGAGCCACGGCCCCTTCTCCGCGGTACATCTCATTGGGTCCTCGATGGGGGGCCTCACGGCCTTGTGGTTCACCGCCGAACGTCCCGGCGTTATCCGGCGCAATATCGTTATCGCGCCCGCCTTCGAGATGGCCTCGCGTATGCTCCTCTCCTTGGGTCGACAACGCGCCCGACAATGGCGTCAGGACCGAGTCCTTCACATCGATACCGGCTATGCCGCTTTCGATCTCGACTACCGCTTCGTCGAAGACGAGTCGCGGTATCCGGTCATGAGCCTCGTGCGAAAGCTCTCGACTCCGAGCTTGATTCTCCACGGCTCCGACGACGAGGTGGTTCCGTGTCAGCTTTCGCGGCAGTTCGCCCAGAAGCTCGAGCACGTCGAGCTGGTCGAGCTTGCGGGCGGCGACCATCGCCTCACCGACCAGAAAGAGCGATTGTTCGAGGAGATGTGGCGATTCGCCGGCACCGGTTCCCCAAACTGAGATAACTATGGCGTCTGGATCCAAGAAAGTCATCTACGCCGCGCTCGCCGGCAACTCTCTCATTTCCATCACCAAGTTCGCGGCCGCCGCGATGACCGGAAGCTCCGCGATGCTCTCCGAGGGCATCCACTCGGTCGTCGACACGGGCAACCAGGTTTTGCTGCTCTATGGTTTGCGAGCCGCGAAGAAGCCTCCGGACAAGGACTTTCCGTTCGGCCATGGCAAGGAGCTCTACTTCTGGAGCTTCATCGTCGCGATCCTCATCTTTGCCGTGGGTGCCGGTGTCTCCATCTACGAGGGGGTACGGCATGTCATGCATCCGGCTCCCGTCGGCAACCCGCTCGTCAACTACATCGTCCTTGGCGCGGCGATGGTGTTCGAGGGAGGGGCGTGGTTCTACGCCTGGAGGGAGTTCTCCGCGTATAAAGGGCGCAAGGGCTATATCCGCGCCGTCCACGAGGGTAAAGACCCGACGATGTTCGTCGTTTTGTTCGAGGATTCGGCAGCGATGGCGGGGCTCATCGTCGCCTTCCTTGGTGTCTTTTTGACCGAAACGACAGGAATCCTCTTCTTCGACGGCGCCGCGTCGATCCTGATTGGCTTCATTCTCGCGGGCACCGCGATCTGGCTAGCCTACGAGACCAAGAGCCTGCTCATCGGCGAGAGCGCGAACCCCGAAGTCGTGGAAGCCATCCGGGCGATCGCGACCGATACGCCGGAGATCCATCACGTCAACGAAGTGTTGACGATGCATATGGGGCCGGACTTCATTCTCGTCAACATCAGCGTGGAGTTCGAGGACAGTGCCCATGCGGACGCGATCGAGCGCGCGGTGCGTGAGCTAGAGAGCCGGTTGAAGGAGAAAATCCCCAGAGCGAAGCGGATTTTTATCGAGCCCGAAGCGCGGGCGGGTTTCGCAGGCTAGACGGCCTGCAGCGCGTAGGTCGCAAGACCAATCGCGACCACTCGGTCGTTACCCTCGACGACTTCGAGGCGGCAGGTTGCGAGCGTCCGGCCTTTGCGGACGACCTCTCCGATGGCGAGTAGGTCTCCTTGAACACTGCTCAGAAGGCTGAGCTTGAACTCTACCGTCTTGACCGTAGAGCCCGGCGAGACGGATCCGACGGCGAAGTTGCCCGCGGTGTCGCCAAGAAGTCCGATCAATCCGCCGTGAATGACGCCGTGACCTTCGACGAAGTCTTTGCGGAACGGTAAGCGCACTCGGGCGACCCCATTCTCGCAATAGCCGAGGGACATCCCGAGATAGCGGCTTACGGGAGCGGATTCGAATAGCTGCTTGAGCTTGTCCAGGTGAGCGGAACGTTCACTGGTATCCCCAGCTCTGGATGCATGCACGACACCGGGGAGCGGGACCGGGACCAAATTCTGCGGCTCTTCAGGTGTCGCCTGAGCCGGCTTTCCTCGAGTTTTGGCGGAGCGGGAGCTCGGGTGGCGCGGCGTCTCCTTGCGAGTACGGGCCGCCGGCTTCTTGGGTTTCGCAGGCTTGGCTCGGCTCTTCGAGCGTGCGCTGGGCGCGCTCGTCCGCTTTGCCGCAGGCTTTTTCTTGGCTGGCTTCGCCTTCGCGCGGGTTCGCGCCGGGGCCTTCTTTTTCGTTTTACTTTTTGCCATTGGTGGGGTGCTTGCGACGAGCGATGCGTATAAGCCTATTAGAATTTGTTAGATGCCAAGAGGGCTTCTCGATCCTTAGGTAGTCTATCACGCGGTACCGGCCTAGAAGGCTCTAAATAAATATATAAGGTATCGGGCATTTTGGGGCGATTTATTTGCTCCGGCTCCCGGGGTCAAGATACACTCTGTCGCAGATTCGATTCGGGTTGAACTGCTCAATATCTTTGTTTACAAAGGTTTGCGCGCGTATCGTGACTTTCGGACGAGGCAACTCGAGCGAACAAAAATAGAACACTCATCTGGAGAGGAAAGATGGCGAACGACACTATTTTCGATGTCGCGGTGCTCGGAAGCGGCCCAGGCGGGTACGTGGCAGCCGTGCGGGCGGGCCAGCTTGGCCTCAAGACGCTCGTTGTTGAGAAGGACGCGCAGTTTGGCGGGACGTGCCTACACGTGGGCTGTATACCCAGCAAGGTTTTTCTCTACTCTGCGGAGCTTCTCGATCGTATCCGGCGCGCCGGTGACCAAGGTGTCGTCGTCGACGGCGTTCGCTTGGACTGGGCTGCCCTTCTCAAGCGCAAAGCCAGGGTCATCAAGAAGAACGCGGCCGGCGTGGCCTATCTGTTTCGGAAGAACGGTGTCGAAACGATGATCGGCTACGGGCGGCTGAAGGCGCCGGGCCAGCTCGAGGTGACGACGGAGAACGGATCGGAGCTCGTACAGGCTCGAAACATCATCGTCGCCACCGGGTCGTCTCCGCGAACTCTCCCGGGACTTCCGATCGACGGCGAGAGAGTCGTCACCAACACGGAGATGTTGTCTTTGGACTCGCAGCCCGAGAGTATCGGCGTCATCGGCGCCGGGGCCGTCGGCGTCGAGTTCGCCTCGATGTTCCAGAGCTTCGGCTCGAAAGTCTCGCTGATCGAGGTCCTTCCGCGACTCGTGCCGGTCGAGGACGAGGAAGTATCGGTGGAGCTCCTGAAGTCCTTCAAGAAGCGAGGAATCGAGACCCTGATCGAGACCCGTGTCGAGGGAATCTCTGAGGCCGGGGACGGCGTCGAGGTTCGATTCTCCCGAACGGATGGCACCTCCGACACGCGTACGGTCGACAAGCTCTTGGTCGCGGTCGGGCGCAAGCCGCGGACCGAGGACATCGGGCTCGAGGAGTGCGGCGTCTCCTTGGAGCGCGGAACGATCGTCGTGGATGAGACCATGCAAACGTCCGTCAAGGGTATCTACGCGATCGGAGACGTGGTCGCGACGCAACAGCTCGCCCACGTCGCGTCGGCAGAGGGTGTCCTCGCCGTCGAGCGGATCGCGGGTAGGGACGTTCAGCCGCTGAACTACCTCCACATGCCCGGAGCGACCTACTGTACCCCCGAGATCGGCAGTGTCGGTCTCACCGAAGCGGCAGCGCGCGAGAAAGGCCGCGACGTCAGAATAGGGAAGTTCCCCTTCGCGGCGAGCCCGAAGGCGGCGATCTTAGGGGATACGGAAGGGTTCGTGAAAGTCGTGAGCGATGCGAAATACGGCGAGCTTCTGGGCGTCCACATCGTGGGGCCGCACGCGACGGATCTCATCGCGGAGGCCGTCGTCGCGTTGACGCACGAGGGCACCGCCGAATCGTTGATGCGGACCGTCCACGCGCACCCAACGCTATCGGAGAGCGTTGCCGAGGCCGCCCACGGAGCCTTCGACACGCCGCTGCATGGCTGAAAGCTTTCTCTCCGTCGATCTAGGCCGTCGTGGCTTCGAGGAAGCGCTCGCGATTCAGAGGAGCCTGATCGCCGCGCGACAGGCTGGCGCGATATCCGACGTCCTCGTCTTCGTCGAGCATCCGCCCACCTATACGTTGGGCCGGGGCGCGTCGCGCGAGCATCTCCTCGCGAACGAGACGACGCTGGCGCGGATCGGTGCCCGTGTCATCGAGACCGATCGCGGTGGGGACATCACGTTTCACGGCCCGGGCCAGCTAGTCGGCTACCCGATCTTCGACCTCAACGGGTGGCACCGTGATGTGCACGCCTATTTGAGAGCCCTCGAGCAGACGCTCATCGACGCTCTCGTGGGTTTCGGCATCGAGGGCGTCCGGGTCGACGGGCTGACCGGCGTCTGGCACCCGAGAGGGAAGCTGGCCGCGATCGGCGTTCGGGTCACGAAATGGGTCGCGTCGCACGGATTCGCGTTGAACGTGGGGACTGATCTCGATTACTTCAAACACATCGTACCGTGTGGTATCGTCGATCGCGCCGTTAGCTCGATGGAAGAGGTCCTTGGCGCACCGGTCGCGCGCGGCCCAATGGTGGCAGCGGTTTCTGATGCCTTCGGTAGCGTGTTCGATCGCGAGCCTATCGTTGCCCTCGAATCGGACCTCGAAGTCCTGACTCACTGATGCGCCTCGGCAAGCGACAACTTCAAGAGCTTCTCTTCTACATGCTGCTCAGTCGGCGTCTCGAGGAAGCGCTTGCCCGTCTTCACCGAGAACAGGAGCTCACGACGCCTTTCCAGCTTCGGAGCGGTCTGGAAGCCATCGGCGTTGGGGCCGCGTTCGTGCCGACCCCGTCGGACACACTTGCATCCTCGTTGCCCACGGTCGCCACGCTCCTTCTGCGAGGGGTGAAGCCCGAGGAGATCGTCCTGCAGTTTCTTGGTAAGGGGAATGCGCCGAGCGGAGGACGGGAGGTCTTACGGCACTTCGGCGATCTCTCTCGCGGATTGGTCGCCACGACCGGACATCTTGCGACACATGTCAGCGTCATGGCAGGTACAGCTTTCGCGTATCAAGCCAAGCGTCAGGAGCGGGTGGCCGTTGCGCTCGTGCCCGAGGAGGCCGTCGCGACGGGAGACTTTCATGAAGGTTTGAACTTCGCGGCGGTTCGGAAGAGTCCTCTCATCGTCGTCGTCGTTCGCTATCCGTCCTCTGCCCTCTCGCGAGAGGCGTCGCAGCTCCACGAGCGCGCGAAGGGCTACGGTGTCGCCTCGACCCCGGTCGACGGTAGCGATCTGTTGCAGGTCGTCCAGATCGTCGGCACGGCGGTCTCGCGAGCGATGGCGGGAGACGGCCCGACGTTCATCGAGGCCGTTTTGAGAAGCTCGCGTCGCTACCACGGCAATGAGAGCGCAGTGGAAGCGCCGCTCGATAGCGTCGGCCGCCCTCTGCACGACACTCTTCCCGAGGGTAACGATATCGACAACGACCCCGCGTGGCGATTCGAGAAGTTTCTGCTTCAGCAAGATTGGCTTTCCGAGTCGGATCGCCAAACGATCGTCTCTCGAGCCGAGGAAGCGGTGACGAATGCGTTGCGTGCCGCTGACGGCGCGGCCGACCCGGACCCGGCATCGGGACGAAGTCACGTCTATGCGGAGGCTCGAACATGACCGGCGTGACTTATCTCGAAGCGATCCGTCAGGCGATGTGGGACGAAATGGAGCGCGACGAAAACGTCGTGCTCCTAGGTGAAGACGTCGGGCTCTACGGAGGCGCCTTCAAAGTCACGGCAGGCTTTCTCGATCATTTCGGGGCAGGGCGGGTCATCGATACGCCCATCAGCGAAGAGGGCTATACCGGGGTGGCGATCGGCGCGGCCTATCAGGGACTGCGACCTATCGTCGAGTTCCAGTTCATCGACTTCATCGCGAATGCGTTCAGCATGGTGACGAATTTCGCGGCAAAGAGCCGCTACCGCACCGGAGCCGGCGTTCCGATCGTGCTCCGAGGTCCGGCGGGCGGTGGCGTTCGCGCTGGACCGTTCCACTCCCAGAACCCGGAAATGCATTTCGTCCATACGCCCGGCATCAAAGTCGTGGTTCCGGCAACGGTCGCCGATGCTCGCGGGCTCATGAAGGCAGCGATTCGGGATGAAGACCCCGTCCTCTATCTCGAGCACAAGAAGCTGTACCGTCACATCAAGGAGCCGCAAGAGTCACTCGATGCGGTGGATGACGTCGTGCCGATTGGAAAGGCGTCCGTCTGCCGCAAGGGTAAGGACATCGTCCTCGTCACCTACGGCGCGATGCTGCACACGGCACTCGACGCCGCCGAGATTCTGGCAGAGGAGGGTATCGATCTGGAAGTGATCGACCTGCGTAGTCTCGTCCCTCTGGACAAGGAGTGCGTGCTCGAGGCTGTCCGCCGGATCAACAAAGTGATGCTCTTGCACGAAGACACCCGTACCGGAGGCATGGCGGGGGAGATCGCGGCCATCCTGGCCGAGGAAGCCTTCGATGATCTTGACGGTCCGATCGTCCGGATCACGGCTCCCGATACTCCGGTGCCCTACGCCGCCTCTCTCGAAGACGCGTTCATTCCGCAGGTCCAAGATGTGGTCAGGGCCGCGCGGACGCTGCACGCTTACTAACGAAAAAGGAATCGTCACTCCATGACTGAAGTCATCATGCCGCAAATGGGCGAGAGCATCGCCGAGGGAACGATCACGAAGTGGTTCAAAGTGCTCGGCGACGTCGTCGAACGAGACGAGCCTCTCCTCGAGATTTCGACGGACAAAGTCGACACCGAGATCCCTGCACCCGACTCGGGTGTGCTGTCGGAGATACGGGTTCCGGAGGGGGAGACCGTTCCGATCAATACCGTCCTCGCCGTCATCGGAGGCGAGGTCTCAGACGTGGCCCCCGCAGCAGCTACACCTGAAGTGGAGGCTCCCGTCGCGCCCGAGCCCACGCCACCGGCGACGACCCCGGCCGCCGCTGCGCCCTCGTCGAGCCCTTCGGCGGGGCTTCGGAGCTCGCCGCTCGTCCGCAAAATGGCCGCCGAGCAAGGCGTTGACCTGTCGTTGGTCAACGGAACGGGTCGGGGCGGGCGCATCAGCAAGAAGGATTTGCTGGACCATCTCGAGACGCGCAATGCGGCGCCTGCGCCAAGGCCGCAGCCTTCTGCGCCGGCACCGACACCGTCAGCGTCGGTGGCAGCGGAGGCCCCGTCGCCTGCTCTCTCGAGTGGGGACCGCGTCACGGTGGAGCCGATGACCAAGATGCGGAAATCGATCGCGGAGCACATGATCGTCTCGCGGCGCACATCCGCCCACGTGACGACCGTGTTCGAGGCGGATGTCACGCGCATCGTCCAGCTTCGGGCGGAGAACAAGGCGTTGTTCGCCCGCGACGGTGTCCGCCTCACTTACACGCCGTTCTTCGTCCGGGCGGTGGTCGGCGCCCTCGGGACGTTTCCGCTCTTGAACGCATCGATCGATGGCGACTCCATCGTGTATCACAAGGATGTCAACATCGGGATCGCGGTCGCGCTCGACGGCGGACTGATCGTGCCCGTGATCCATCGCGCGAACGAGAAGAGCTTCCTGGGCCTCGCGCGCGCCGTGAACGACGTCGGTGAGCGAGCCCGCACGAAGAAGCTCACGATGGATGACGTGCAGGGTGGGACGTTCACGCTGACGAATCCGGGGCCATATGGCGGACTCTTCGGCACCCCGATCATCAATCAGCCGGAGGTCGCGATCTTGGGCCTGGGCGGCATCCACAAACGCCCCGTCGTCGTGAACGACGGCATCGCGGTCCGGTCGATGGTGTACCTCGCGCTCTCGTTCGACCACCGTCTGATCGACGGTGCTCTCGGGGACCAGTTCATGGCGGACGTGAAGAAACGCCTCGAGAACTGGGACGAGAAAATCCTGTAGTAAGCTTCCGTCATGGCCACGATCTCTCGAACCCCGCGCCCCGACTGGCTAAAGGTTCGGCTGCCCACCGGCGAGAATTACTTTCGCCTCAAGCAAACGATGCGCGAGCGAAACCTGCACACCGTTTGTGAGGAGGCGCGGTGTCCGAACGTTGCCGAATGCTGGGGCCAGGGCACGGCGACCTTCATGATCCTCGGCGACGTTTGTACCCGTACTTGCGGCTTTTGCGCCGTGAAGACCGGGCTCCCGGAATTTCTCGACACGGAAGAGCCGAAGCGCGTGGCGGATGCCGTCGAAGCGATGGGTTTGAAGCACGCGGTCATCACGTCGGTGAATCGAGACGAGCTTCCGGACGGAGGCTCCGGCATCTTTGCGCAGACGATCGAAGCCGTGCGCGAACGGATGCCCGAGACGAATATCGAAGTCCTCGTTCCGGACTTCAAGGGCTCACGAACGGCCCTCGAGACGGTGCTCGCGGCACGCCCGGAGATCTTGAACCACAATATCGAGACGGTGCCGAGGCTCTACAAGCACGTGCGCCCGGGCGCGAGCTTCGCGCAATCCGTCGAGCTACTCGCGCGCTCGAAAGAAATAGCTCCCGACATCGTCAGCAAAACCGGGCTCATGGTGGGCCTTGGCGAGACGTTCGACGAAGTCGAAGCCGTCATGCGAGAGCTCGTGGACTCCGCCGGCGTCGATGTGTTCACGATCGGGCAGTACCTGCAACCGACGAAAGAGCACCTGCCGGTCGAGAGGTTCATCCACCCGGACGAGTTCAAAGCACTAGGCGAGCGAGGCCGAGAGATCGGCTTCCGCCACGTCGAGTCCGGCCCCTTGGTCCGAAGCTCCTACCACGCCGCCAACCAAGTCCCGTAAAATAAATAAAGGGACACAATACTTAATTGCCAGGTGGGCGGGCAGGAATTAAGTATTGTGTCCCTTTATCTCATCTGACAAACGCATCCTTGCCACGCAATGAGGCGCTTTTCTTTTGCTTCGGCGGTGCCTTCGATCCAAGATCCCGCAGGCAGAACAAGGGAGGCGATGATGACGAAGGTAGGACGAAGGGGCGCATTGAAGCTAGGCGGCATGGCCGCTGCGGCGTCGCTCTGGCCGCACGGTGCCAGCGCGGCCGATATGACCCATCGCCAGCGGATCGAGGCAGCGCTGAAAGGCGATCCCACCGATCGCGCGCCGTTCGGTTTCTGGTGGCACTTCGCGAACCGAGATCGTTCTCCGCGGCGGCTCGCGGAGCTCGCTGTCGGGCTCCAGCAGCGGCTGGACCTCGACTTCATCAAGTTCTCGCCCTACGGGCTGTACTCCGTCGTTGATTGGGGCGTGACGCTCGAGATCTTCGCCGGCGACAAGAAGGCTCCGGTGCAGGAAAGCTACCCGATCCAATCGCCGGATGACTGGCTACGACTCGAGCCGCATTCCGGTGAAGACGGCGAGTACCTGGTGCTCCTGGAGGCCCAGCGCATCGCTCTCGAAATGCTCGACGGGAAGGTGCCGTTTACGCAGACCATCTTTAGCCCCCTTACCTCGGCGGCGAAAATGGTTGGCCGCGACGCGCTGGTCACTCACATCCGACAGTATCCAGACGCGCTCCACGAAGGCCTGAAAGTGATCACGGAGACGACCAGACGATTCGTGACCCAGGTGGCAGCGCGTGGCGCGGACGGCTTGTTCTTTGCGAGCCAGGCCGTCGACCCGAACTACTTGAAGCCCGATGAGCACGAAATGTTCGCCAAGCGTTATGACTTGCAGGTGCTCGACGCGACCGGCGGCAAGACGTGGTTCGATATTTTTCATCTCCACGGTCAAGAGATCTCGTTCGAGCAGGTGCTGGACTATCCGGTACACGCTTTCAACTACCACGACAGGGACTACGGCCCATCGCTCGCGGATATGCGCAAGCGGACGCCGAAATGCCTTCTCGGCGGCATTTCTCCGGGCGGCGCGGTCGCGACGGGAACGCCCGATGAGGTCGCGCACGAAGTCGAGGACGCGTGGAAGCAGCTCGACGGGCGTGGGCTCATCATCACACCCGGTGAGGTCGTCAATCCGAGCTCCAAGCCCGAGAACGTCGACCGACTTCGGGTTGCGATCGAAGCGACCCGGCGCGGCTAGCCCGGAACTGTCTCCGGCAGCGCTCCGGGTTTTGGGGAACACTTTGGGCCGGCAGCTCGTTTGAGCGGGTAGGCACCGAAATCGGCGCCCGATCCACGTTCGGATCGCGTTCGCTGACGCTCGCCAGAAGAGGAACGTTCGATGGAAACCTTACTTCAAGACCTGCGATTCAGCCTGAAGCTCCTGTGGAAGGACAAGGCTTTCTCGGTGACCGCCATCGCGACGCTCGCGGTTTGCCTCGGCGCCAACGCCGCCATTTTCTCCGTCGTCAACTCCGTCTTGCTCAGCCCACTGCCGCTGCCGGAGTCCGAGCGGATCGTGTTCATGTACAACAGCTACCCGAATGCGGGGGCGGGTCGAGGCTCGAACGGTGTGCCGGATTACTTCGACCGCTTGGGCGAGCTCGACGAAGTCTTCGAAGAGCAGGCCCTCTACGACTCCTCGGGCTTCACGGTAGGCAGCGGCACGACGCCTGAGCGTGTCCGCGGGCTCGAGGTTACCCCCTCGTTCTTCCGGCTCTTGGGTGTCCAGCCTCTCGTGGGAAGGACGTTCACCGAAGAGGAGGGAAAGCTCGGCGAAGAGAAGAAGGTCGTGCTGAGCTATCCGATGTGGCAACAGCTTTATGGCGGTGAGCAGGACGCCATCGGCGCTCAGCTCCATATCAGCGACGAGAGCTACACCGTCGTTGGGGTCATGCCCGAGGACTTTCTATATGTGAGGCCCGACACGAGGCTTTGGATCCCGCTCGCCTTCACCGACGAGCAGATGTCGGACCAGGCGCGGCACAGCAATAGCTGGGACAACATCGGAAGGCTGAAGCCGGGCGCGGATATTCGGCAAGTCCGAGCGCGTCTGGACGGACTCACCGCCTCTAATCACGAGCGCTTTCCGCAGTTCAAGGAGATTCTGGAGAACGCGGGCTATAACGTCCAAGCGCATTTGCTGAAGGACCTTCTCGTTCAAGACGTGCGCCCCACGCTCTATCTTCTTTGGTCCGCCGTGTTCTTCGTCCTCCTCATCGGCTGTGTGAACATCGCGAACCTCGTGCTGGTGCGCTCGACTGCAAGGCAGAAAGAGCTGGCGCTACGTTTCGCCCTCGGAGCTCGCCGGCGCCGTGTCACACGTCAGCTGCTCACGGAAAGCTTGCTCTTGAGTCTCGTCGCCGGCGCTCTCGCGATCGTGGTCGGTCAGGCCGGGCTCGTCGGGCTTAGCACGCTCGGATTGAGCGAGCTGCCCCGCGGGAGCGAGATTGCGATGACGGCGCTCGTCGCCGGGACGATCCTGCTCTTGTCCGTCGCCATTGGCATTGTCATGGGCTTGGGGGCCGCGGCTCAGGTCTCTAGGTTCAACATCAACGACACTCTGCGTGACGAGGGGCGCTCCGGGACGGCCGGGCGTGCGACCCGCCTGGTGCGCAACACACTCGTGGTCGCTCAGGTGGCGTTTGCCTGCGTGCTTCTCGTCGGCGCGGGCTTGCTGCTCACCAGCTTCCAGGAGGTGCTTCGAGTCGACCCGGGATTCAGAGACGGCGATACGGTCTTGACCGGCCAGCTCAGCCCACCCGAGACTCGCTATCCGGACGGCGCGTCGTTGCGTGGTTTCGCGGCGCGTACGCTCGAGCGGGTGCGCGCGCTTCCGGGCGTCACATCGGCGGGTTTGACGAGCACGATCCCGTTCGGGGGCAGCTACAGCGATAGTGTCGTTCTGGCGCGGGGCTACGAGATGGAGCCGGGGGAGTCACTCGTCTCCCCGAGCCGCACCGAGGTGTCGCCCGGATATTTCGAGGCGATGGGAGTCTCTCTTATCGACGGACGTCTTTTCGATGAGCGTGATACCGCGGACAGCGCCGGCTCGGTCATCGTCGACGAGCAACTCGCCGAGAAGTTCTGGCCAAACGAGAGCGCTCTCGGAAAGGAGATGTATTTCCCGACGGACCCGCAGGATCTGATGGCGGTCACCGAAGACACCGTGTACATTCGGGTCGTAGGCGTGGTCGGAAATGTCAAGACCCGCGGGCTCGCCGATCGTGACTCGTCCGTGGGTGCCTACTACTTACCCCACACCCAGAACACGACCCGCCGGATGACACTCGCGATCCGTACCGCGACGCGCCCCGAGGGGTTGGTGAGCGCTGTTCGAAAAGAGATCGTCGCGATCGACCCCGAGCTTCCACTCTTCGACGTGCAAACGATGCAGGAGCGCATCGACGGCTCGCTCGTGACGAGACGCTCGCCCATGTTGCTGGCGCTCGTTTTCGGGGGAGTGGCGCTCTTTCTCGCGGCGGTCGGAGTCTATGGCCTTCTCGCCTACCTCGTTGCTCAGCGCAGGAGGGAAGTGGGTATCCGAGTTGCCCTCGGTAGCACTGCGAGCGAGATCTTCGGACTCGTTCTGCGTGAGGGCGTCGCGGTCGTCGCGTTGGGCTTTGCCCTGGGCATCGGCGGATCCGTCGTGCTAGCTCGCTTCGTCGAGAGCTTGCTGTTCGCGGTCGAGCCGACGGACCTCCGCGTGCTCGGCGCGGCGGCTGCGATTCTCGGGACGGTAGCGTTCGTCGCCTGTGCCATTCCCGCCCTGCGCGCTAGCCGGATCGATCCGGTCGACGCACTCCACGCTGAATAGGCCTGTCGCACGCCTGTGTTGACACCTCGGCTCCTGCCGTTTTCCTGGGATTAACTTAATAAAGTGAAATTGACAATCAATAAAACTAATAGTAAAATTGATGAATACTTAAAGATAATTAATATTCTCCAGTGAGCGACACCAAGAAGTGGATTGAGGGTCTTTCGGACGAAGACCTCGCTTTCGTTCGGCGCTTCGTCTTGGCTTCGGGCTCGCTCAAGGAGATGGCGGAGTTCTATCAGATTAGCTACCCCACGATTCGACTTCGGTTGGACCGGCTAATCGAGAAGATCCGACTGCTGACGAGCGAGTCGGTCGACAGCGAGTTCGAGCGCACTCTTCGAATCGAGTATTCGCAAGGGCGAGTCGACCTCGAAACGATGAAACGGCTGTTGAAAGCATACAAAGACGAGGGGTTGCGATGACATCTTGGAGGGTCGTTGTTTTCGGCGCAGTATTGACGAGCACGGCTTCGGCCGGACAAGCGCCCGTCGAGATTCCCTGGGATCGGACAGCAAACGAGAGTGTCGTGATTCGGCAGGATGGGTCGCTCACGGTGACGAGCGATCGCGAGGACGGCGTGACGGTGACGATTGCGGAGATCGTGGCCCCTGAAATCAAGAGCGAGCGATACGTCGTTGCGGGCCGCGCGACACATCAAGACGTCGACGGCAAAGGCTACGTCGAGATGTGGAGCACCTTCGCGGAGGGGAGCTACTTCTCCCGTACGAATCTCGACAGTGGCCCGATGGGCGCGATGACCGGCAGCTCGGATTGGAGAGAGCTCGCGTTGCCATTCGACGCTTCCGGCTCTTCGTCTCGTCCCGAGCGCTTGACCATCAACGTCGTGCTACCGGGTCGAGGCGAGGTGACCCTGTTGCCGATGACACTGTCGGATCTGTCGAGCCATGAGTGGCCCGCGAGCTCGGGCTCGGGCGTACCCGTCGTCTGGGGTGTTTGGAGCGGCCTTGCCGGTGCGGCACTCGGCGTCGTCGGTGGGCTCCTGGGCTGGCTCGGCGGGAAGGGGAAGGCCAGAACCTTCGTGCTCGCAGGCTTCCGCGCCTTGAGAGCGACCGGCCTCGTGGCGGCGGTCGTCGGTGCCGTCGGTGCGCTGCGAGGGATGCCGTATCCTGTCTACTTCCCGTTCCTTCTCCTGGGAGGGATCGCGTTTCTCGTCTCGTGGGTCAACTTGCCTCGTTTGACGAAGCGCTATCAGGATCTGGAGCTCCGACGGATGTCGGCGTTGGATGGATAACTCGTAATAGGCGCGTTCGGGATCGAGCGCAGCACCGAAGGCGCTGCCAACGCGCTTTGATCAGGTGTGGGCGCTCGTACCTTCTGATGTTTTTTCTCCGCGAGCAGCCCGTAGGAGAAGCAACGTGCCCCAAATCAGCTGAGCGACGAAGATCGCTACGAGGGCGACCCACATCGTGACCGAGGCTGCTGGTGGAGGACTTCGGACAAGAATCGTGAACGATTCATCAGCCACTTGGAGTTTGCTGACACTGACGTCGTGTTGCCGGCCTTGGTAAGGGTCGAGGAATTCGTGCGTGACACCCTCGGAGAGTTCCGCGGCGTCCTCCCATTTGGGAGGCTCCTTGCGGAGCGAATCCGACGATGTGAGCTCCGCCATTGGATTTGGATGGAGCACGATCTGGCCGTCGCCGTTGACGATGACGACGTCTCTCTCTATACCGCCTCCGTCGGAGTCCGGTCGCACCGCACTCTTGACCCAGTGGCTCAAATGCTCAATCGCGACCGCCACTTGGAAAACGCCTACTGCCTTGGTCGGTTGTTCGGTGGAGGGAACCGGCATCGAGATCGCGAGCTTGGGCTGACTCCCTTTGGCGCTGCTGACGTAGGGTTCCGAAATGTGGAGCGATTGTACGACTCGCCCACTTGATGCCTCGTCGATAGCGCCGCCGCCTTGCTTGTTTCCATGGAACCAGTCGCGATTGCTGTAGTTGCGACCGAGTACTAGCGGGTCCGGTCGCAGATTCTTGTCGTCGCTCTTCACGAGGTGCCCCACCATGGCACCGCGACGGTTCGCTGCCGCCGCGCTCACGATCCAGTCGGCATCGAGACCGATACCTACCGTCGACTTCATTGCGCGCTGCATCTGCGGCTGCAAGGGGGCGTTACGAACCTCATTCATCGAAACGTCCGTCTCGCCGCCTCTGGGCTCGCTCATAGCTCGCAATGCCGATGACACGTCCCCATCGTGGGCGCCGCGCTCGGCCAGCGTCATGGCGGTTTGAAGCTGGCGCTCGAATGTCCCTTTGACGAGCCGAGAGATCGCGAGATTCGTGTGCGCGAGCTCGTTTCGTGCTGAAAAAAACTGCTGCAGGAGCAAGAAAGCACCGGCGACGCCCGTAACCAAGAGCGCCGCGGCCATCTGACGTTTTCGCCGCGCCCGAGCTCTTCTCTCGGCCATATCGTCGCTTCGGCGTCGTCGGGCGTCCTCGACCTCGCCGCGGCGATCGTGGATGGTTTCGATTCTTCGAACGAGATCCGCAGCGCTGGCAATCCGATTGTCCGGGTCCCCGTATATGGCACTTCGAATATCTTCGCGCAGAATCGGATCGTGCACATCCTGATCCCAACCCTCATCCGGGAGCCGTTTGAAGTCGGCGACGACGAGTTGGTAGAGCAGAATGCCAAGAGAGTAAACGTCGGATTGTGTCGTCGCGGTCGAGCCGCGTCTCACCTCGGGAGCCATGTAGCCGGCCGTTCCCGAAGCGGTGGAGCTCATCGGGAGGGATGTGCCCGTACTCGGCGCCGTTTCTGATTCCGCGCCGTCGGAGAGCCTCTCGCGACGAAGGATTTCCCCTAGCCCGAAGTCGGCAATGCGAACTTGAATCTGGTCGCCGAGTCCGGTGTTGATGAGCACGTTCGATGGCTTGACGTCCTTGTGCAGGACGCCGACAGTATGCGCGGCCTGAACCGCGCGCGCGGCTTGACGCGCGATCTCGAGGCGCGTCTCGAGAGGTATATTCGACAGGCCCCCTTGCGTTTCGGCCCACTCCACGAGGCTCCCACCCTTCACATAGTTGGACTCGAGGAAGTACGGCTCCTCATCGAGATGCCAGTCCAGCAGAGACGCGATATCGGCACGCTCTCCCATTCGGTCTTTCAGCCATCGGAATACTCTTACTTCCTGACGGAGCGCTCTCACACGATCGGGGCGTACGCAGAACTTGAACGCCCGTTCGCGTCCTGCCGATTTGTCCGCGAGCCAGACTTCGCCGAAACCGCCTTCGCCGAGCTTGCGTCTGAGAACGAACCCCGGTCGGTCCGGGATCTCCAATCCGACGGCGGGTCGCCATCCAGGTGCATCTTCCCGACTCCCGGCGAATTGTCGGCGCGCTTTCGATGAGCTCTCGGGAGGTTGTAACGGGGAGCTACCCTCTCGGCCGACTTCACAAACTTCAATGGGCCCGTCCACGCCTTTCAGCCAGAACGCTCCGTGTGAAATCCAACGGAGGTCTGAATCCAAACCGTCACGCCCGGAGACCTGGCGCGCCTCATCGAAGACGTTGCGCGTCATCAGGATCTGCAGAGGACGGGCCAGGTCGACGACGCGAGCCGCGACGTTGACGGCTAGCCCAAGGACTGTTGACGGTCCGCCATCCTCGCTGGAGACCACATGAAACCCGCCTACGTGGATCCCGAAGCGAATTTGAAGCGCCTCCGCCTCGTTTAGCTTTCCGACCTGATCCCGAAACGCGAGCGCAAAACGTACGGAGTCGCTCGGTCGCTGGAAGGTCGCGAAGAAGCCGTCGCCTTGGTAGGACTGCTCTTGTCCGTCGTACTGCCGCAACAGCCGGCGAAAAAGCTCGTTGTGACGCGCCATGAGGCGAGCCCCATCGGAGTCTCCTAGTCGTTGTGTGAGCGCGGTCGACTCGACGAGGTCCGTGAACAAGCAAGTGCCGTACCGGCGCGTTCGGTGCTTCGATTCGTTGGGCTCCTCCGTGAGAGGCAGATCGTGGCTCGTCGGCTCCCAATCACCATCGACGGCCGGGCAAGAAGGGCAAACCCCGTCCGAATAGAGCTCGGCGCCACATCGGACACAACTATCTCCGCCGCTTGCCTCGATTTCTTCGGACATGCTATAGAATTACGTTCGTCACATAGAAGAGATCGTTTGAGAGAGGCCGTCATATTAGCATGTCCGGCTCGACGTTTTTTCCCACCTGCTCAGGTGTCGTCTCACCACGAGTCGCGTTCCTCCCTAGACAAAAGAGCCCCCGTTGAGCCACATCTTTCTGAGCTACTCGAATGAGGATCTCGAGCGGGCGCGCGAGCTAGCCCGTGCGTTGAGCTCGGACGGATTCGATGTTTGGTGGGATCAACGCATCGAGACTGGCGCTGACTTTGCTCACACGATTCGTGAGAAGCTGACCGGATCTGCGGCCGTCGTCGTGCTGTGGTCACACGCGTCGACTCGGTCCAAGTGGGTGCGTGCCGAAGCGCAGTTGGCGGATGAACACGACCGGCTGTGCCCGGCGATGATCGAATCCGTCGATCTTCCGCTTCCGTTCAATCGTCTCGAGACCGCGTTGATTCAAGGATGGAAGGGCGCCCGCGATCACGCAGAGTACCAACAGCTCGTTTCGTCCCTGAAACGCTATACGGGGAACGGTGACGGTTCTGTTGCGATGACGCTCGACGAAGGATTTGCGATCCGGCCCGACGCCCGGAGGGACGAAGCCCCGGTCCTGGAGTCATCCAAGAGCGAGCTTGCGTCGACAATCGAAATTCTGAGCAGCTTCTCGGCGCGCCTGGGAGCGCGCTCGACATCCGACGAGGTTCTCGTTGCGCTAAGCGGCTTCGCTTCCAACCTCTCGCAGGCACTGACAGACTTTCCGGAGCACGCTCTCGAGCTGCGCGATTTCCTGTTCGATTGGCATTCGAGCGCGGAGAGTTGGGTGGCTGCGAATCCGTCGGACGGAGCTCGCCGGATCCTGGACGAGAATCGACGAGCCCTCCGGGGTGCGCTCGACGCGGCGTCAGCGAAAGGCCTGGTCGATGACCTCGACTGGCCGAAGCCACTGCCTTGGCTCATCGATGTGGGTTCGTGGAGCGTCGAGGTCGCGCGAAAGAGGCTAATGACCCAGGACGAGCTCGTCAGGCTCGACGCCGCGGACGGCCTCGCACGGCAGCCACTCGAGAGCATGCAACGCTTCGTGAGCTCGCTTACGCATCTCGAAGAGCGCCAACGGGTGCACGCGGCCATTTGGGAGGCGTGGCCACGCCTGCGGCGCCTCCACCCGAAGTCACACGCCACGCTGGCTCAGCTACTCGCGCGACAAGAGCCCGAGATGTGGCAGCGCCGTCTGGCCACGTTCGAGATGATGAAGGGGATGAAAAGCGCCGACGAGGTCGACCTCATCCTGGGTCGCGCGACCGGCGAAGATCGGGTCGTTTTCTTTGAAACTTTGCTCGATCACAACTCGCTGGCGTGCCGTGAGTTCGCTCTCGACCAGCTGCCCGCCGAGAAACGCTGGACGACTGTGCTGCATCCGAGTACCCATATCGTCGTCGTGCGTGAGATCACCGCCCGCTCGGTCCAAGACTGCGAGCCCGACTATGTCAAAGCGCTGTTCCTGCTACTGCTTCCGCGCCTCAACCGCGAGACGTCCACGATCGGCATTCGGGAGGCCTATCGCATACTCTGCCTGTTCGCTGACGTGCCGTTGTTCCTCCAAGACACTTTCTTCGAGAAGCTGCTCGGACTCCGTAACGCGTTGAGGCGCAAGATTGAACAACAAACTGCTCTCCAGCATCTCGAAGAGGAGAGTCAGGAATTCTTTCAGTCCTTCTTGTCCCAGGGACGCCTGAAAGATGTGGATATCACGCGCATGACCCACATCCCGCCACCGATTCAACGTTTACTGGCGCACGAAGGGCACTTTCCGAAATTCTTCATTTGCAACTACCGCGACGTCGTTGCTCTCGAAACGATTCCGCACGTTCAAAGACGCCCCGACTTCGTCGACTTCCTGAAACTGAAGAGAATCAATGGAAACGCGCTCGAAGAGCTCGTTTCGGACCGGCTCATCATGCGGGAATATGTGAACAAGCTCACGTACTGCCGCCACCCGAAAGCGAAAACGAAGCAGCTCATGGAGCATCTTCGGGTCTTGCGGCGCACGGACTTGAGAGCGCTTGGCCGGGACAAGAATGCATCGACGTTCGCGCGGGAGCAGGCGACGCGCATGATGAATCGCTCCGTGTGATTGGCGACGGCGTGAGCTCGTCTCGCTCAGACGAGCAGTTCGTGCTCATAGGGGCAGTCGCCGCGGCACTGAATGAGTCCCTCCGAGCGATAGCGCTGATAGCCATCCGGAAACACCGTGACCACGGTCTCATAGCGCTCGCGGAGCTTCTGGGCGGCGACGAAGTTTGCGCCTGAGGAGACGCCGACGCAGCAGGCGTGCGCGGCCGCCAGGTCGAGCGAGGCGCGCCGCGCGTCCTCGCTGCCGACCTCGATCACCTCGTCGATTGCAGGAGAGAGCCCGCCTTTCCCGTCGCTGACGATGGCCGGAATGAATCCGTCTCCAATACCGTAGATGCCGTGGGTGCCCGGGGTTCCGCCGCGCATGACCGGAGATTCGGCTGGCTCGACCGCGACGAGCCTCACGCCCGGGTGGGCCTCGCGTATCGCTTGACCGACGCCCATCAGCGTGCCGCCGGTGCCGACTCCAGCGACGAACGCATCGACCGGCTTTTTGGTGTGCTCGGAAATCTGTCGCAAAATCTCCGCTCCCGTCGTCACTCGGTGGCACTCGACGTTGAGCGGGTTCGAGAACTGGTCCGGGTTGAACCAGCCGTTCTCGCTTGCGAGAGCGTCGCGACGCTCGGCCGCCTCGGCGAAGCTTCCGGCCTCGGAGACCTCGATGAGCTCCGCTCCCAGGCGCGTGAGGATCTCTTTTCGCTCGGGGGTCATGTTCTCCGGCATGACGATCGTCAACTCGTAGCCGCGCGTCTTCGCGAGGTGGGACAAGGCGATCCCGGTATTGCCGCTGGTGGCTTCCACGATGTGGCCACCTTTTCGCAACAAGCCGCGCTTCTCACTTTCATCGAGGATATACAGCGCGATCCGATCCTTGATACTTCCGCACGGATTCGTGCACTCGAGCTTGGTGTAAACGCCTTCGAGCGAGAGCATTGGGGTGCCTCCCGCCGTCCGTTCTCGAGCTTGTCCGTTCACGCCCTGTCGTTGTTGCAATAACGACGCCGAAACTCTCCTTCGGACATGGCCGAAATGTGCGGGAGTTTCGTTCCGTTTGCCGGACCCACGCCTCGTCGCGTGAGCCAAAAGGCACTTCGTTGTGTCATCCGCCTCAAAGAGACAATGGAATGGACTGGCGAATCGGGACGAGCTAGAACCGGTAGTTCAAGTCGAACCGGAAGCGCTTGCCGTCCTGGACGCTGGTAATCGCGTTGACGAGATAGAGCTGGGTGATGACGTTCACGTTAGGATCCAACCCCAGGACGAGCCGAAACGCGTGCCCGTAGAAATCACTCGCGTCCGTCTGGTGGATCGGTCCCCACCGCATCCAGTCATTCTCGGCGAAGGACGCATTGACGGCGAGCGTCTCGATGTGGCCGAAGGAGTAGCCCGCGACCCAATCCCAGCGCTGACGAGCTCGCCCAACATCGATGGAGACGGCGAACCCTGTCGTTTGATCGTGGTTGGATGCCGTGAACGGATCAGGGTCGTCCGGTGAGTAGCTCTCGAAATTGAGCGTGAGATCGGCGCCAAGGGTAACGGGGAACTTCGCGTGGCTCAGACGCATCTGCGCGCTGGAGGACCAGAGCTTGTAGTCGCGCTGCCCATTTCCATTTCGCAAGTGCTCGGTGTTCTCGACGCCTCGGACGACGAAAAGGCCGGTCGTGAGCGTTGACCCGGCTCGCTGCCCTTGGTGGTCATAGACGAACTGGCCAGCGAGAAGGCGGCCGGCGAACTGCTCCATACCGTCCGGCAGCAAGTAGTACCCGCCGACGAGCTGATATTCGGCGTCGTCGGTGTCCCAGCGATGCCGAAACGTGCCTCCGGTCAGGCTGGCGTCGTCATCCCAGAACAGCTCGTTCTGTCTCCAGAAGGGCGACGTGTGCCGGCCGAACCACGTCTCGAAACCCGCCCCCCGAAAGTCGATGAAAAGCCGATCGACACTGAGTTCCGCGGGGTCGTTGCCGTTTCCGTCGAGGTCCCAGAAGGTGAGGTTCGGTGATTGCTGTGACCTTCTCTCACCCGAGCGGAGGCGAACGCCCACGGTCACGATGTCGATGGGATTCCAATTCAGGCCGACGCGTGCGCGGATGCGCATGCGGTCACGGTCGTCCCGTAGCGTGCCGTCCTCACGACGGGAATCCCAGTCCGACTCGAACCGGACACGCAGGTCACCATAAAGCGTGAGCTTTCCATCGTCGAGAGGAGTCTGCGCTTCGACCGGTAGCACGACCAGAGCGAGAGCCGTGACGAGGCCGAAGGCCACCGTCAATGTCGCCGGCATTTTCTCCGGACGGTCGCTATGTCGCCTATGTTTCCGACGAGACCGGAGAGCTCGAGGTCTATGTTCGCAGCTATCCCGACTCCGAACGCAAGTGGGCGATCTCGAGCAGCGGTGGACGTGAGCCCGTCTGGTCGAGAGACGGGAATTCGCTGTTCTACCGCAACGGTGGAGAGATGTGGGAGGTCCCCATCCAAACCGAGCCCGAGTTCCGCGCCGGGGTAGCGACGCTCCTGTTCGATCAGCCGTACGCGCCTCGGAGCGGGCCGACGGCGACGGTTCCCGACTACGACGTGTCGGCGGATGGTCAGAGCTTTCTCATGCTGCGACACAGTGGAGACTCGGGCTTGACCGAGGTTCGCGTGATCCTGAACTGGGCCGAAGAGCTCGAGCGCCTCGCACCGTCGAACTAGCGGGGGCTCCAGTACCCTCAACGGAGCTTCTCGAGAAGGTCCTGCGCCGCCGTTCGAAACGGGTCGTCTTTGGGAACGGCTTTCAGAAGTTTCTTCGCCTCGTCGACGTTGTTTCGAGAGAGCTGGGTCACGGCCATGAAGTACTTGATCGTGGGCTGGTCCGGATTCAGGCGGTAGCTTTGCTCGAAGGCTCTCCCGGCGTTCATTCCGTCGCCGTTGAGGACGTAGAAACGTCCGAGGTTGAGTTGCTGGGGCGCATCGTCGGCGTGAAACGATCCGCGGGCGGCGTGAGTGCTCTTGGCGGTCTCGAAGCGGGTGGCTGCATCGTCGCTCAATCGTTTGACGCCCAAATTCAGCAGTGAGATCGCAGCATTCATGCGTACGGTTTGCTTGTCGTCGTCGAGCGACGCTATCGCCATCTCCTGAGCCCTCGGTGCATCGAAATCGGCCATGTCACCGAGCTTGAGTGCGGAGATGGCGCGGACGAGTGCGTGCTCGTCAGCCAGGGAGCGACCCAGCGCATCGATCGCTTGCCGGCCCGGATAGTTCCCGAGATAGCCCACGGCGTTCGCGCGGTTGATAGGGTCTTGTTGCTCGTCGTCCAGTACCGCCAGTAGCCCGGACAGTGCGCTCGCCTCACCGTTCTTGGCGGCAGCGAACGCTTCCGCTCGGTCGGCCCACTTCTCGCGGGCAGTACTGTTCGGGTACCAGCGCTCGAGGGATTCGAGCGCCCACTCCGGGCTTTGATCGTCGTGGCACAGGTTGCACGCGTTTGGGACTCCGAACCGGATCGTGTTCTCCGGCACAGGAATGCTGATGCTGTGATCGCGCATCGTGGCTTTGATACTCGTCACGCTCTTCGGCATGTGACAAGAGACGCAGGCGCTCCCCGTGCTCTTCTCTTCGTGAAACGTGTGCGCGGTAACGTCGTTCGCGAGCTCGTCGTGGCAACGCGTGCACAAGGACTTCTTCGTCGGTTCGAGCTGCCGTTCCGTCTCGATTTCGGGCTGGTGCATGTCCACGTGACAGGTGATGCAGGTTGCGTCGCCGCGATTGAAGCATGCGCTCTGCCACAGTCCGAGCGCGTTGGTAGAGAAGCGCCGCGTCTTTCCGTCCTGATACCACACGGGGTCGCTGGTGGGCTCCTCCGAGTACTCCAGTAGCGGAAGAAAGTGGTCGAAATAGTCGTTGCCCGCGGTGAACCCGAAGGCGAGGACGTCGCGAAAGGAGTGGCACTGGGCACAGACCATCGAGCTTCGGGCCGCGTCCAGGCGGTCGGGCGCGACAATGTAGCCGTCGGGGTCGTCCCGATAGGTGTCTTCCTGCTCATAACGCAGCACGTGCACGCTTCCCGGGCCATGGCATCGTTCGCAATTGGTACCGAAGTCGAGCCAGGACGTTTGATAGGTGCCGCTGTCTTGGTCGTAGTTCTTGGCTTCCTCACTTACGTGACAGCCGAAACAGTTCTTGTTCCATACTTGCACCGTGGTCACGCCCTCTTCCTTCTGGTCGCGCGCGGCGATGTCGAGATTGTGAAACCACTCCTCGCGAAGGACGTCCCATGTCGGAGGCAACACGACGATCCGCCCGTCCTCGAGGGTCGTCAGGTAGTGCTGGATGCGACGGCTCCCGAGGGTGTATTCGACCTCGCGTTCTTCCACGTCGGGAGTCAAGTAGGATTCGCTGATGTAGTACTTGTCGTCACGAATCCTGAAGCCGTAGGGCTGGCCACGAAGCGTGACCCGTTTCCTGTTGAAATCGCCTATGACGATATCAGGGGTCGCGGGACGGACCATCTTCGAGTGACGGGACGCGTCCCACTTGGCGTGCACTTCGACGTGGCAGCGCTCGCAGGCATCCGCGCCGACGACGCTCGCCTCTAGAGTCGAGAGATCGGGGGCGGTCGCCTGTATGAGTGGCTTCGCGTCAGCGCCCGCCGCGAGCAGCGAGATGAAGACGCACTGGAGCAAGAGGCGCGCGCCCGAGAGAACGGATCGTCCGTGACCGTTTCCTGACACAACGGCACATGACCTCTGACGTTCGCGGTCGCGATCCTCCGCCATAATCCGGGGCATGACATTCGCTGCCGATTCGGATCGCTGGTGGTGCCCGATGCACGAGGGTTGAGGGGAGGACTGATGGAAAACACAGCTTACGTCCGCAAAGAGTTTCGCTTCAAATGGAACTGCGTTCCGTTCGTGTTGGCGCACGTCGCCTGCATAGGCGTGTTCTGGGTTCCGTTCTCGTGGAACCTCGTGACACTTTGCCTGGCGCTGGCGTTCGTTCGTATGTTCGGGGTCACGGCCGGCTACCATCGCTACTTCGCGCATCGTAGCTACAAGACCAGTCGCGCGGGGCAGTTCGTACTCGCGATTCTTGGTCTGCTCGCTCTTCAGAAGGGGCCGTTGTGGTGGGCGGGTCACCACCGGGACCATCATCGTTTCAGCGATCAGCCGGGCGATCCGCACTCGCCCCGACTCGACGGTTTCTTTTGGGCCCACATCGGCTGGATCCTGACCTCGGAGAATGACGCGACGAAGTGGCACCGTGTAGCCGACCTCGCGCGCTACCCGGAATTGCGGTGGCTCAACCGCCACTACCTCGTTCCCGGTGTGACGCTGGCACTGGGTTTGTTCGTCCTCGGAGGTGCTCCGGCCCTCGTCTGGGGATTCTTTGTCAGCACGGTCCTGACCTGGCACGCGACGTTCGCGATCAATAGCGTCACGCATTTATTCGGCCGACGTCGTTATCCGACGGAAGACGACAGCCGCAACAGTCTCGCGCTCGCACTGGTGACACTGGGCGAGGGCTGGCACAATAATCATCATTACTATATGAGCTCTACCCGCCAGGGGTTCTTCTGGTGGGAGATCGACATTTCGTATTATGTGCTCCGACTGTTGGCAGCGACGCGTCTCGTTTGGGACCTGAGAGAGCCGCCCGGCTCATTGCTCGTGAGCCCTGTCATCGATGACACTCCGCGGCGCTCAGCTCGTGAGACGCGGGTCGATACCGTAAGCTGATCTCGTCGCTGAGGCGCGCCGGCATGGCATTGGCGAAAGCAAGCCGTGCGCCAACACGGCCGATCTCCGTTTTCCGCGTTCAGCCTGCGTCGAACGGCTGAGTGCGCCAGCTGCCACGCGACGGCTTGGGTGAAAAGACACGTGAAGTGAGGGATTTCTCTCATCGTCCGAGGTCGGAATTGCTTGGAGTCTATTGGAAGGACTGGATCTGGCTTCAAGGGCGGCGGCGACTTCTGGCCTGAAGTTTGCACGCCAGCGGGCTAAGGGCATCTGAATGCCGAGAAAACGCGCACGCCACATCGTCTCGAGCTACGTCCTCACCCTCCTCGTCACGATCGCTCTTCTCGTCGGTTGGGTCGTCTACATCCTTCGCTCCGTCTCCAGGATCAATGAGCTCGCGGCTCGACTAGGAGGGCAGGGAGAGACCTTTCATTGGGTCGTCCTTTCCGTTGGCTGCGCTCTGTTCGCGCTCGTTATCTTGGGTCTTACGTTGCAGCTCGCACACGCCGTGGCCGCCCGTCGCTACTCGCGAAAGCAAGACGAGTTCGTCTCCAACATCACCCATGAGATGAAATCACCGCTCGCCGCGATGAAGCTGCACGGCCAGACGCTGCAGCATGGGGGGCTCTCGCCGAACGCCGCCGCGCGCTCCCTCGAGCTCATCCTGCGGCAGATCGACCACATGGGCGTTCTCGTCGACGACGTCCTCGAAAGCAGCCGTCTCGTGGCACAGCGCGCGTCCGAAGACGCCGGCCCAATCCAGCTTCGGGATTTCTTCGCCAACTATTTCGACGAGGTCCGTGCCGGAGTCGTTGCCCGCGGCGTCGCGCTGTCGGTACGAGTGGAAACGAACGCACGGGTCCGCGCGACGGCTCAAAAACTTCACCGGGTGATGACGAATCTTCTCGATAATGCCGTGCGCTTCTCCAATGACGGCGGTGAGGTGCGGTGCCTCGTTCGCGACGTCGACGAAAAGGTGCGGATCGAAGTCGAGGACGACGGAGTGGGGATACCCCGCAAAGAACTCGGTAAAGTCTTCGACCGTTTCCATCAGGTCGATGCGGGCGTCGACGCACGCCGGAGGGGCACGGGCCTCGGCTTGTCCATCGTGGCCGGTTTGGTGGAGGAAATGAAGGGGAACGTTCGTGCCTATTCTCAGGACGGGCGTCCGGGAGCTCGGCTCGTCATCGAGCTCCCGACAATCCCAGTTCTAGGTGAATCGTGAGCGAAGCGCGAACGGCTCGAATTCTCGTGGTGGAAGACGACGAGGCGATCGCGGACGGCTTGATGCTGAACCTCGAGCGTAAGGGGTACGAGGCGACTTGGGTTGCGGATGGACAGCGAGCGGTTGAGTGCGCAGGTGCCGAGCGTTACGACCTCATTTTGCTCGACGTGCGTTTGCCGGGCTTGGACGGCTTTGAGGTTTGTCAGGCGATCCGATCCGCGAACGACTTCACGCCCATCTTGATGTTGACTGCACGAGGTCAGCCCGACGACGTCGTATATGGTCTCAAGCTCGGCGCGGACGACTACGTCGTCAAGCCGTTCGATCTCGGGGAGCTCCTTGCGCGGATCGAGAGCCTCTTGAGACGCAAGCTGTGGCTCGAAGTCGAGCCCGAACAAAGCGAATGGCCTCCGTGTTTTCGCTTCGGCGAATACTGGGTCGACTTTCGAACGTGGCAAGCCAAGACGCTGCAGGGTGAGCTCGAGCTCTCGCGTAAAGAGCTGGCGGTGCTAAAGGTGTTTTCCGAGCGACCCAACGAAGTCGTGACGAGAAGAGAGCTCCTCGAAAACGTCTGGGAGCTTCCCAACCATCCCAACACTCGGGTCGTCGACAACGTGATCGTCGCCCTGCGTCGTGCCTTCGAGCCGAACTCATGGCGGCCGCGTCACATACACAGTGTTCGCGGCGCCGGCTATCGCTTCACACCGTAATGCGATACGTGGATATCGGCGCCAGAGATCGATGAGGAATCCCGGAAAGCTTTTCCTCGTCGGAATCGGCATGGGAGCCGCCGCCGTGGCGTTTCAATCGAACGTCCACAGTCAAGATAACGATGCGATTCGAAGAGGCGAGTACCTCGTGCGTGCCGCTGGCGGATGCTCGTGCCATGCCGATCCCGACAGCAGGGTCTTCTCGCTCGCGGGTGGCCGGGCTATCGAGACACCCTTCGGTACCATCTACGGTACGAACCTCACACCCGATCCTGAGACCGGCATTGGCGGGTGGAGCGACGAAGATTTCGCCGCGGCCATGAGAGAGGGGATCGGTCCCGATGGAACGGTTTACTATCCCGTATTCCCCTATCCGTCGTTCACGAAGATGACGGATGAGGACGTGCGGGATATGAAGTCCTATCTCGACTCCCTCCCACCGGTAAACAAAGCCAATCGGTCGCCCGAGCTCCGGTTTCCCTACAGTAGCCGTTCGAGCGTGAGCGTTTGGCGCGGGCTTCACTTCGAGGTGGGCCGGTATCAGCCCGATGAAGGGCGGAGCGACCAGTGGAATCGCGGCGCCTACCTGTCGGAGGCGCTTGCCCACTGCGGTGAGTGTCACACCCCTCGCACGTTCATGGGAGCGAGCGACCAAGATCGTTTCTACGCGGGCTCGGTCGACGGACCGGAGGGTGAGCTCGCACCCAACATCACACCGCACGAAGCGACCGGTATCGGAGCTTGGAGTGGTCCAGACATGGTTTGGTTTCTGCAGACCGGATTCGCACCCGACGGCGAGAATTCGAAGGGTCTGATGGGAGAGGTCATCGAGCGAGGCTATCAATACTTGACGCCGGAAGACCTCGAAGCGGTGGCGGAATATCTAGGCTCCCTCCCCCCGATCGACAACGAGATCGAAGCGCCGCTCTCGACCCCGAAATAGTCTCTGTGACCTCGAAGTCCCGCCTCATGACCTACGCGCCCAGACCAGCGTCCATCGCTGAATCGATTTGACGTCCTACCCCGGAAACGTTAATATTACTAGCAACGCTAGGAATTAAACGTGGCTAAAGATACGCTAGGAGAGTTCGAGCAACTCGTGCTCCTCGCGTGCCTTCGTTTGGGGCCTCGAGCCTACGCCGTTCCCATCATCAACGAGATCGAAGATCGGACGGGGAGAAGCGCGTCGCACGCGGCGGTCTATATCGCGCTACGGCGGCTGGAAAAGAAAGGGCTCGTCGAGTCCTCTTTGGGAGAACCGACACCCGAGCGGGGAGGCCGCGCGAAACGCTACTTTCGTGTCGACGCGTCCGCGAGACGGAGACTCCGAGATTCGAGGGACGCACTTCTCGCGATGTGGGACGGACTCGAGCCGGCGGGGAAATGAGATCGTTGCGACTGGCCAGATGGCTCCTCGAGCGAACGTTGCCTCGAGACCGAGTGGACGACGTCGTAGGAGATCTGGAGGAGCGAGCCCGTTCGAGACGTTTCGTCGCGCTCTGGTACTGGCGGCAGACCATCGTCTTGCTCGCCTATTTGATGCCGGATCGCCTTCGCGCGTTTAGTGCCACGAGATCACGGGCACGTGTCGGCGATACGCTCTGGCATGACGTGCGCTATTCATGGCGGAAGCTTCTCAAGCGACCGGGATTCAGCGCCGTCGTCATCCTCACCCTCGCTCTCGGAATTGGAGCGACGACGGCAATCTTTACCGTGATGAACGCTGTCGTTTTGCGTCCGCTGCCTTTTCCGGAATCCGAGCGGCTCGTCGCTCTGTGTGAAACGAACGAGGTGATCGACGGCTATTGCGTCGCGTCTCCTCCCGACGCCTTCAATTGGACGCAGCGATCCCGGACGCTCGAAAGCATTGGCGTCGCGCGCAATCGTCCAGCCACCCTGAGAGATGAAGATGGGGGCGAAGGCGTACAACGCGGTATCGCGACCCCCGAGTTCCTTCAGACGTTCGGTGTCGTTCCGCTGCACGGGCGTCTTTTTGATTCCCGGGATCAGATAGTCGGTCGCCCCGGCGTCGTCGTTCTCGGCCATGAGATCTGGCTGACCAGGTTCGGCGGTGACTCGGATGTGCTCGGTCGCTCCGTGAACATGGATGGCGAGAGCTACGAGATCGTTGGAGTCCTGCCGTCGAGTGTCCAGATTCCGATGCTGAAATACATCGAGCTTTGGACCCCGCTCCCGTTCGACCCCAGACACGAAGAGAACCGAGGCTGGCGCGGTTTTCTGGCCGTAGGCCGTTTGGCCGATGGGGTCGAGCTCGGGGAAGCTCAGAGCGAGTTGCTCACCATCGCGGGAGCCCTCGGCCGGGAGTTTCCGGAAACCAATGACGGGTGGGGAGTTCGGGTCTCCCCGTTGAAAGAGCACGTCGTGGGCCCCGCAGGCTCGTTGCTCGCGCTGTTTCTCGGCGCGGTGTGTCTGGTCCTTCTCATCGGATGCGTCAACGTTGCGAATTTGATGCTCGCTCGGGCGATGGAGAGAGACCGGGAGGTGGCGGTCGCGACCGCGCTCGGGGCCAGCGGCTTTCGTGTCGTGCGTCAGCTCTTGACGGAGAGCCTGCTGCTGTCGGGGCTCGGAGGTGTGGCCGGGCTCATCATGGGAAGCTGGGCGGTGCGAGCCCTTCTCGTTCTCGCGCCCCGGGACATCCCGCGTCTCGATGAGGTCAGTCTCGACGCCACCGTCGTGGTCTTTGCGCTCGTCCTATCCGTCGCGACTGCATTGCTCTTCGGCGCGGCGCCCGCGGTGAGCGCGTCCCGCGTGCGTGCCAGCCACGCTCTCGGCAAGGGACCGCGAGCTGCTCGATCCAGTTTCGGGCTTGGCGGGGCTCTGGTTGCTTCCGAGGTGGCTTTGGCGCTGGTCCTGTCGGTAAGCGCTGGCCTGCTCGTGCGGAGCTTCGCATCCGTGACGAAGTGGGAGCCTGGATTCGAGCGAACGCGTCTTCTCACCCTTTGGGTCTACACTCCGCTCGACAGCTATCCCGAAGGTGCCCAGGTCGTGCGTTTCTTCGAGCGAGCGGCGGAGAGCATCCGCACGATTCCTTCGGTGACCGCTGTAGGGGCGACGTCCGCCGGACCTTTGTTCGGAGGTCGCGAGACCACCGAGTTCCACATCGAGGGTCGCGAAGCTACCTCGGACGCGCTGCCGGTGGCGCGCTGGTACGACGTGGACGCGGCCTATCTTCCGTCGCTCGGAGTGCCTTTGCTGCAAGGTCGCCACTTCAACGCGTCCGATCACGAAAACGCGCCCAGAGTCGCGGTCGTGAACGAGACGATGGCCCGTCGCTACTGGGCGGGCGAGGATCCGATCGGAACACGGGTCACGACCGCGAGGGACGGTGTGTCGTGGGAGATCGTGGGGATCGTGAGCGATGTCACGCCGTTTCTGCCCGGCGAGGCGGCGGAGCCGGAGATCTACTGGCCCAAGCTTCAGTACCCTCGCTGGGCGACGTTCTTCGTCGTTAGAACGGACGCGGAGCCGGAGACGGTTGTGACCCTCGTGCGAGAACGCCTGGAAGCTCTCGATGCCGGAGTCCACATCCGACGCATGCGCACCATGGATGAGCTGGTTTCCGGGGAGCTCGTGAGCCCGCGGTTCAACATGCTGCTCTTCCTGATCCTCGCCGCCGTCGCGCTGACGCTAGCGGCGGTGGGTACCTACGGCGTCTTGTCCTATGGCGTCGCCCAACGGACGCGCGAGATCGGTCTTCGTATCTCACTCGGGGCTGAGCGTCGCGACGTTGTCGCGCTGATCGTTGGAAAGGGCTTGAAGCTCACCGCGCTCGGAGTCGTGGTCGGTTGGCTGGTCGCGTACCTCGCGACCAGGTGGCTCGCGCACTTGCTGTTCGGGGTGGAGTCGACGGATCTCGTGACGTACGCTTCGATGGGCGCCGTCCTGCTGCTCGTTGCATCGATCGCCTGCTACGTTCCTGCCCGCCGCGCAAGCCGGTTGGACCCGTTGGCCGCTCTCCGCTACGAGTGAGCTCGGACCTACGCTTCCGCGAAGCATGCGTTTCGCGTGGTACAACCCTCTTGCGAGTGCGGCTCAGGAGGTGGCGCGATGAAGCGAACGATCTTAGTAACGGCGCTGCTGATGCTCCCGGCGTCGCTTCAGGCGCAGCGGTTCGAGATCGTGGTTCCCGCGAGCAGCCACGCCGAGGCCATCACCGGACGCGTCTACGTCATGATTTCTCGCACGAACGAGCGCGAGCCACGGCTGCAGATAAGCCAGCTGGGTGGCACCCCGTTCTTCGGACGCGACGTCGACGGGCTCGGGCCCGGAACAGCTGCGATCATCGATACGAGTGATCTCGGCTCGCCCGTCGCTACGCTCTCTGACATTCCGGCGGGCGAGTACTACGTCCAAGCTTTCGTAAACCTATACTCCGAGTTCCGTCGCTCTGACGGTCATTCCGTGTGGATGCACGACGACCGTTGGGAGGGGCAGCACTGGAACATCTCGCCGGGGAACCTCCACAGCTCGGTCCAGCGGGTTCGGCTCGACCCGGATATCGGCTACTCGTTGAGCCTGGTCGCGGACCAGGTGATCCCTCCGGTTGAGATCCCCGCCGACACGCAGTGGGTTCGCCGGTTTCGCTTCGAAAGCTCGATGCTGACCAAGTTCTGGGGTCGCCCCATTTACCTCGGAGCGACCGTGCTCCTGCCCCGTGACTACGACAGCGCGACTCATGACTATCCGGTGATCTACCGGCAAGGCCACTTCTCGCTCGCCGCACCGCTCCGATTCGAAGAGGGTGGAGATCTCTATCGCGAATGGATCGCGGACGATTTTCCGCGCCTCATCGTGGTGACGTTTCAACACCCAAACCCGTATTTCGACGATTCCTATGCCGTGAACTCGGTGAACGTCGGACCGTATGGCGACGCCATTATGGAGGAGCTCATTCCGGAAGTGGAGAAGCGCTTCCGGATTATCGACGAGCCTTACGCACGTGCTCTGACCGGTGGCTCGACCGGTGGCTGGGAGGCGCTCGCGCTGCAGCTCTTTCATCCGGATTTCTTCGGAGGGACGTGGGCTTACTGCCCGGACCCCGTGAGCTTCAAAGGCTATGAAGGCGTCGACATTTATGAAGACGACAACGCCTTCTACAAGGACTACGGGTGGTACACCGTTCCAACGGCGAACATCCGAGACATCTATGGCCAGGTAAGACTCACGGTCGAGCAGAAGAATCACTTCGAGCTCGTCTGCGGCACGAAAGGACGCTCGGGTCGTCAGATGGATATCTGGTCAGCGGTGTTCGGTCCCGTCGGCGACGATGGGTTCTACCAACCCTTGTTCGACAAACGTACGGGCGCGATCGATCCGGACGTGGCTGAGTACTGGAAGGAGAATTACGACCTCCTGTATTACATGCAGCAGAACTGGTCGACGCTCGGTCCCAAGATTTTGGGGAAGCTACACATCTACACGGGCGACATGGACACGTTCTATTTGGACAAGGCCGTGGTGCTGATGCAGGAGTGGATGAAATCGACCGAGCAGCCGCACTACGAAGGGCTGTTCATGTATGGCGATCGCGAACCGCATTGTTGGATCGGACCGGTGACCCAAGCGGAGCGCCTCCGAGAGATCGCTCAGTACATCTCCCGCCACAAGCCCGTGGGCGCGACCACACCGTGGTGGACGTACTAGCCTCGCCGGCGGCCGCGCATTGATCGCGAGCGCGTCGTCGTCAAGCCCATTCAGCGCTAGCCCTCGTGCGAGGACGGGCATTTGCCGTCGTCCATGAACCCGAAGGATAGAAAATATGATCTCAGCGCGCAGCAGCGAACGTCCTTACCTTACCGAACTGACGAACGGAATCCATGAAGCATCAGCAGACAGCGCGGCCGACAAGGGCGGAGACGGGGCCGGGTTCCGCCCGCATGAGCTCCTCGAAGCTTCCCTTGCGTCTTGCATGAACATCTGGATCCGAATGTATGCGGATCATCAGGAGATCTCATTGGAACGTGTCGCCACCGTGGTGCGCCTCGACCGGACACGGCCGGAGCGACCCGCTTTCGAATATGAGATCGACCTCGAGGGTTCGTTCAGCGAGGCCGAGCGACTCAAGCTTCTCGAGATCGCGCCCACCTGCCCCGTCCGCAGGACGCTATCGGGAGAGCTGTCGTTCCGCGCAGGAGAAGCGAGCGCGTCCTAGTCAGCACGCGCTGCGGATTTGCTCGACGGAGCAACCCGCGAGACCGAGCCTGTCGAGCGTACGACCTTCCTTCCAGTAGTCGCGCCCACTGACGGCGCAGGCCAGATCGGCGACGGCTCGGATCGTCGGGGTCTCGATCGACGCTGCCTCGGCAAGCGCGGCTAAGGGAACGAGTCCGGTCGGCACGTCTTCGAACAAGTAGCGGGAGTCGATATTCGAGGGCGCCATCACCCCTTCATGCGCGCGACTGTTCCGGAAGATCTCGAAGAGCGTGGCTTCGGTGGCCCCATAGAAGGTCCGCAGGGACTCCTGAAGCGATGGGGCCGCTGTGTTGAAAGCGCTCGCGATCTCGAGTCTCTCGCGGTCGAGCGCCTCGACGATCTTGGCAACGGTCGGGGTCATACCTTCCCGGTAGAACTCGAAACGCTGTCCCGTCTCGATGCGGCCGAGGTTGAGGAGCGTCGGCGCGGGATGAACCATTGGGTTCAAGTTCCCGAGGCTCGTATGGAGCACGCTGGCTGCGGGCACGAAGGCGGGGAAGGGCTCGCTCAGAATCTCTAGAACGCGCGAGCCATGTCGGGCCGGCAGGGTAGCGAGGTCGACGGCGTCCTTGATGGCGAAGACGCGTACCCGTCCCGTGCTTTCCGCACGACATGCGTAAAGCAGCGTGCCGGTTTCCGAGACCGATAGATCGTCGCTGACGCCGGCGTCTCTGAAGATGCGACGTAGGGCGAGGGCGCCGCCGGTCGCTCCGGGATTCAAGACCACGGCCTGTGTCGGCCCGAGATAGGGTGCCATCCGCTCCGCAAGACTCTCCTGATAGCAGGCGGGGACTACGATCATGATCACGTCGGCGTCCGCGACAGCGGCACCGAGATCTCCTGTCACTCGCTCGGGGCGGCCGTTCGCGGAAACCGCGCCAACGAGCTCGATCGTGCCTCGGGCGTCGAGCTCGGCCACGCGCTGCGCGTCAACGTCGAACAAGCTCACGTGGTGGCCCATCGCGGCGAGGTGGCCCGCGAACGCCTGGCCTCCGTTTCCCGCCCCGACGACGGCGAACTTCGAGCTGCTCACGCTGACGTCTTCCGTGTTGATGGCTGGGTTCGAGTCGCGAAGCTCACGACGAGAAGGCCTACGAGAGAGCTCGTGAGTCCGAACGCGACGTACGGAATCTCCGTCCCCGCCGCGTGGGCGGCTGCGCTCCCCGCGAAGCCCGAAAGCACACCGCCAATCGCTCCTTGCGGTGTCAGCCATTCGGTGTGGCGACACGCATAGCCGACGAACAGAGGAAATAGAAGCCCCGACGCCGAATAGGCATAGGTCGCGACTAGCCATCCGAGCGCCTCCGGCCAGGCGATCGCCCACGTCGTAGCGAGTGCCGTGACGACGACCGCCAGAACGCGCGAGAGGTTCAAGAGTTGCTTGTCGCTAGCTTCGGGACGGATGAGTTTCTGATAGACGTCCCGGGTCAAATTCACTGTCGCCGATTGTACGGCGCTATCGATCGTCGATACGATCGTAGCGGCTATGAATCCAGCGTAGAGTGCGAGAAACCACGGTGGAAGCTGGGCGAGAAACCAGCCGGCTGCGAGCTCAGGCTCGAGGCCTGGTTGGGCGGCTCGGATGGCGAGGCCGACGAGGGCGGCCCACAAGATCGACGAGAAGATCACGATCGCACTGGCAACGAGACTGACCCGAGCTTTCCTGACGTTCCGGATTGCGTAGATACGCTGGTAGTACATCTGGTTGGTGAGCGTTCCAGGAAGGATCGCGAGAGCCCACAGCAAGATCGTTCCGTTACCGGCGGCACCGAGGGCATCTGGAAACGCGACAATCTCGGGAGGCACATTGTCGCGGACGCCGGACCAGCCCGACGCGAGGTCGAATGCGAATACGAGCGAGGCCATCGACATCGCGAGCATGAGACAACCGAAGATGAAGTCGGTCCACGCTACCGACGTGAGGCCGGCAGGCATGACGAGAATCAGCCCCACCACCGCCATCGCGATCATGAGGACGGGCATTGGAAGACCGGTGAGGCCCGAGAAGAGTTTTCCGAACGCGACGAGCTGGGTCGCGACCCAGCCGAAGGGTACGACGATGCATGCGAGCGACACGAGCGCGAGTAGAAACGGCTTCGGGCCATAAAGCTTGGCGAACACGTCGGGGAGCGTCGCGAAATTCTGCTGCCTCAGCCAGGGTGCGAGAAACGTGAACGTGAGGATACCCACCACCGGCCACAAGCCGTAGGTGATGACGGACCAGCCGGAGCTGTAGCCGATGCCCACGAGTCCGACGAGGATCCCGCCACCCATCGCGGTCGCGTATTGAGTGCCGACCACGACGTAGGTCGGAAGATCGTGCCCTCCGACGGCCCAGTCTTCGCTCGAAGCGGTACGCCTCCCGAGGTAGATCGATAGCGCGCTCGCGAGCACCATGACGACCGTCGTGCTGGCGATGATGAGGAAAACGGTCTGGGTGTCGACTTCTTGCATTCGGTTTGACTCGCGCGTCTCGCGCGGACGAGCCACGATTCTAATGGATGGCGCGTCGTCGGTTCCTGGTTTGTTCGTCAGCCCCCGTCGATTTCGACCCAACCGGCTGGAGGGTCGCCCTTGCCTGGATGGACGGTGTCGCATGCCGGACACAGCCGGGCGTCGCGGTCGGCGTAGAACGCCTCGTAGAGAGGCGGAAGGTCCGTGACGATGTTGGCTAACGGGACTTCGATTCGGTGGACTCGGGTCTTGCATTCGAAGCAGTACCACTCGAAGCCGTCCTTCATCCCCTGCATGCGGGGTGACTCGACGACGAGACCGATCGAGCCCGGCACCGGTCGCTGCGGAGAATGCCGTGTGTGTGGCGGCAGCAAGAAAACTTCACCCTCCCGAATCGGGACGTCGTAGATGTCGCCGTCCTCCGCGATCTTCAACACCATATCTCCCTGTAGCTGGTAGAAGAATTCCTGAACCGGATCGTCGTGGAAGTCGACTCGGGTGTTGGGGCCTCCGATGACCATGACGATCATTCCGGCGTCTTCGAAGAGAAGCTTGTTGCCGACGGGAGGCTTTAGCAGCTCGCGATTAGCGTCGATCCATTTCGGAAAATCGAACGGCTTCAAGCTTGGATGGGTTTTCATGATTCGAACCTCCTCCTGTTCTCGTCTCGTCCGGGTCGTCGGCAATGAAACGTCAACGCCGCGGACACCAATGTCGCGATGATGCGGGCGTCAAAGCGCGCACCACCACGTCAGATGACGCAAACGAGCGTTTTCCGGGTGGCGGAAACGCCCTTTCTCGTACCTCCAGAGGGCCAGTGCAAGATTGCGTCCAGATTGACGGTCGTGCAACGCTTTCGATTTGTGGAATCAGTGTCATCCGTGACCGTGGGATGACAGAACTTCGATGTTCGTGACGTGGATATGACGCGCAAAACGGCGTTTCGGTCTTACATTGGAAGGAGGCAACGACAAGGAGAAGATCTGGATGGTAGCGATGAATCGGAGAAATGCGAACGGGGTGCCAGCGAGCCAGGACAGCGTTTCGATCCACCCTCTGGGATCGAACGCGAACGTTCTTCTTACGAGTGTCTTCGGACCGTACGCGCGTGACGACGAGTACGGGAGCCGGCAGCTCAACCCGATGGAGCTGTACCACAATCAGGTGACCCGGGCGCAGGGCGGCTTCTCTCTGCGCATGTTCCATCGTTCGTTCGGGCTCATGCTTCTCCAGGCCAACATCGATGCGCCGTGTGCGCTTCTGGACTTCCCGACTCTCGAACGCTTCATTGACGAAGTACGCGACGGGGAGTACGACGTCATCGGCATCAGCTCGATCCTTCCCAACGTCGGCAAGGTTCGAAAGATGTGCGAAATAGTCCGCGAGCACGCTCCGAGGGCAACCATCGTGGTTGGTGGTCATGTCGCGAACAAACCCGACCTCGCCGAGGTTATAGACACGGACCATGTTGTCCGCGGCGATGGTGTCGCTTGGTTCAGGGCGTTCCTCGGCCAGTCGACGTCCGCTCCGATCCGACACCCCGCCGCGTACTCCGCATTCGGCGCCCGCACGCTCGGACTCACGCAGAGAGACCGACCGGGTGACGTGGCGGCGATGGTGCTTCCTTCGGTCGGTTGCCCGGTCGGCTGCAATTTCTGTTCGACGTCGGCCATGTTCGGAGGCAAGGGCAAGTACACGAACTTCTACGACACCGGCGATGAGCTTTTTGAAATCATGTGCGGGCTCGAGGAGAAGCTGCGGGTCCATTCTTTTTTCATCATGGACGAGAACTTCCTGCTACACCGTCAACGAGCGCTTCGCCTGCTCGAGCTGATGGAGGAACACGACAAGGCATGGTCGTTGATGGTTTTCAGCTCGGGCAGAGTACTCAAGAGCTACCGAATCGATCAGCTGCTCGGGCTCGGGCTCAGCTGGGTGTGGCTAGGTCTCGAGGGAGAGACGACGCAGTACAAGAAGGTCGACGGCATCGACACCCGGAAGCTGGTGAAGACTCTGCAGTCCCACGGCATCCGCGTGCTCGGCTCGACGATCATCGGATTGGAGCACCACACCGTCGACGGGATGGACCGCGTCATCGATCATGCCGTGCATCACGCCACCGACTTTCACCAGTTCATGCTCTACACCCCGATTCCGGGGACTCCGCTCTACGAGCAGCATCGCCGTCAAGGTGACTTGTTGTCTGACGAGGATTGCCCCCCCGCCGATACCCACGGCCAGTCTCGCTTCAACTACCGGCACCGCAACATCACCAACGGGGAAGAGACGGGACTGCTGCTACGCGCGTTCGAGCGGGATTTCGAGGTGAACGGACCGAGCCTGACACGTATGGTCCGGACGATGCTCACTGGTTGGAAGTGCCATAAGAACAATCCCGACGAGCGCGTTCGCCGCCGCGTGAGGGCTGAGTCGAAGCCCCTGCGCACGACCTATGCGGGACTCGTGTGGGCCGCCCGGCGCTGGTTCCGACACGACGCCCGGCTCGTGGTCCAGCTCGATGCTTTGCTGCACGAGCTCTACCTTGAGTTCGGCATGGTGACCCGCATCGCTGCCCCGCTCGTCGGGCTCGTCGGCTATCTGAGTCTCAAAAGTGAGGAGCACCGCCTCGCGAACGGCTGGACCTATGACCCAAAGACGGCCTACGAGAAGAACCCCCGCGCCAAGGCTCTCGAGGTGGGCCCATCTGTCCAACCGGCCGCGGCCCCCCAGGCAGAGTGGGTATCCTGCGCGCCCACGCCGGAGCGGTCTGGCAAACGGCGAGTCACACCTCCGAGCCCGCACGGTGCTCGAACTGCCGCGACGCTCTCGGGTCAGGCTCCGCACGCGTCCAGCATGTCCAAGGCACGCGTGTGAAGATCCGAAGAACTTGTCTCGCTCGTTGCACGCAACCATTCACTCTTGCATGCACAATGAAGTCCCACTAGATGAGAACGGTCAAAGTCCGAGCAATATTGATTGTAGATCCTGTCGATAACTCTCTCGCTGCAGAGTCGGCAATTTCTTGGCGTTGCGACGGATTCCGCGATGTAGCTGAACGGGGTCAGGAACGGATCCGCGAAGGCGGCCGTCCGTTCGAGAACCTCCACGATGCTCCATAGCCACGGCAGCGCATAGAGCCCCTTTTCGTGCAACGTGCTCACGAGCGTCTTTGCTTCGACGGTCATCGTTTCGAGGTTGATTTCCCGCACGCCCACGTCGGACACGTATCGACAGCTATTGACCACGTCCTCTATCGCTTCACGCTCCGTAAGGAATGGCGGTTTGACGAGCAGATAGACGATCGAGTGAATATCCAGTGAGCTCGTCAGATCGACGACTCGTTCGAAGACTCTCTTGGAAGCTCCCTTGTTGACGAGGACGTTTCGAACTAGATCGTTCTCGGACTCGAAGCCGATTCCCAGAGCCAGTTGAGTCTGACTGCCTAGTATCTTCTGCAACGAGAGCAACTTCTCTCTCGTGATGTACTCCACTCGACTCTCGATGATGAGTCGTTTCAGTTCCGGCAATTGCCGGGCGATGAGATGACAGATTTCTTCCACGGCGGAAAAAGGCGTTTCTTCCTCCTGCAGCAGCGAGCCGGCGTTGTACAGGCTCAACACCGGGTAGCTTCCTAGGTGATGGTCGTCGAGGGCCTTCGTGAACTGCGTGACGAAATCAGCGGCACTCACTCTCACCTTGAACTGCGTCGTTTCCTCCCAGAAGCCACACATCGAGCAGCCGCCGTTTATGTGTTGCCACAGGCAACCTCTCGAACGGAAGTGGATGACGAAACGTTTTACTCTCTCTCCTTCGATGTGACCGATACGTTCGTCATAACCCGCGATCGTCGTCCGGTCATAGTCCTCGCCGTTCTTGTCGACGTCGCGCGTCGCATCCAGCATGAAACGCTGTATCCGTCCTCGTAACTCGGAATACTCGCTCATTTCTATCGGTCCGGCGCGTCCGTCATCGGGGTAGTAAGAAAGACGCAGGTCGGTGACTCCACTTTGCGTGACCCGCGGGAGACCCTCTTTCAACTGTACCACCCGTCTCGGAGGGAGCGAACGTCAAGAAGAACGACGAGACACGTCGTCGCCCCTTTGTTTCGGGGCACGATTCGCGGGTGGGTCGGAGCCACGGTTAGGATGTGGACGTATCATGGAATTGAGACCCGTCACACTGAGCGAAGCCCGCGAGGCGACCGCTCGCCTTCATGGCCTCGCGACCCGTACGCCAGTGACACGTCTCGGCGTCGATTCACCAGCGGAGATCTACCTCAAGCTCGAGAACCTTCAGCCGATCTCTTCGTTCAAGATCCGTCCGTCCGCGAACGCGATTCTATCGCTCTCGCCATCCGACAGAGCGCGCGGCGTCTACACGGCGAGCTCGGGAAACATGGCGCAAGGAGTTGCGTACGTCGCTCATGAGCTCGGGATACCTTCTAGGGTCTTGCTGACCGCGAACGCGGCCGCGAACAAAGTCGCTTCCCTCGAGCGACTCGGCGCCGAGCTCCGAACGCTCGCCGATGACGAATGGTGGCGCGTCATCGATGAGCACGGCCACCCCGAGGAGACCGGAAGTTTCATCCACCCTGTATCCAACCAAGACGTCCTCGCCGGCGATGCCACCATAGGCCTCGAGATCCTGGAAGACGTCCCGGACGTCGACACTGTTCTCGTACCTTTCGGTGGCGGTGGATTGGCGTCCGGGATCGCGTCCGTGGTGCATGAGCTAAGACCGTCGGCCAAAGTCATCGGTGTGGAGCCCGACTATTGCGCTCCGCTCGCGGCGGCGCTCGAGTCCGGCAGCCCCATTGCTCTGCCCTTCGTGAGCACGTTCGTAGTCGGTATCGGTGTGGGCCGAGTCGTCGAGGATATGTGGCCACTCGTACGACGAGTGATCGACGGGGCCTGCGCCGTCAGCCTCGAAGAGATCGCCGACGCGATACGACTTCTGTGTGAGCGGCAACGGATCATCGCCGAGGGCGCGAGCGCGGCGCCGGTGGCCGCGGCTTTGGCCGGCCGCGGCGGTAGGGGCAAAGTCGTTTGCGTCGTGTCCGGAGGGAATCTCGACACCGAGCACCTCGTCGCGATCCTGAAGGGGCGCGTCCCGACGTTGTGAGCTCGATGGATGAGCCGAGCACCTAGTACACGATGTTCGCGATACAGTGCGTGTTCCCGCCGACGGTATGGGCGACGTCCCGTATGGGCACGGGAGCATATCCGGCTCGCTCGAACAGCTCGTAGGCGGCAGCTGCTTTGCCTACGAGGTCCTGGGCGCGCAGTGCGAGCTGGGCTTCGGCGAGGACCTCACCTGGAAACACTGGAAAGATCACGACGTTCTCTCCCGTGTTTAGATCGGTGAAAGGCAGTGCGTTGAGAGAAGCTCGATAGTTGCGGACGTCATCGACCGCGGTGGGAAGCTCCAGCACATCGTAGCCGAGCCATTCGAGCTGTTCCCGGTATTGCGTCAGCACCTTCTGCTCGGGCGACTCGGGTCCGGGAACGCTCGTGAGCACGACCTGTCTGTCTTTGAGGAGCACGAACGCCTGATCGAGATGGATCAGCCCGCCCTCTTGTTGGCCTCTCAGGATCACGGTCTCGGCGCCGCCAAACTGGCGCGAGATACGCGCCGCCACCAGTGTCTCGGTGAGAAGATGTCCTCCGAGCTGCGCGCTGTTGATGGTGCGAGTGACCACGTCTTCCCCGACGAGTACCCGGAGCCTGTTGTCGACTTTGTCGAACAGGAGGTTTCCGGCTTCGAACACGAAGTCGGCTCTGACCACCATCGACTTGCCGAATACGACCCGCGCCACCCGTTCCCGAGACTCCGCAATCGCGTGAGCTCGGGTCATTTTTCGATGCGGCACGGCCGAGACGAGGAAACGTCCGTCACCGGCGACCTCGTAGTACTCTCCCAGGTCCTGAGTCCACAAGTCGATCTCGTTTTCCAGGCCGCGAACAAAATGCAAATGGATGTCGTCGCGTCTGTTGAACAAATGGGTCCATTCGAGGACGGCGTCGCGGTCGCGGGCCCGAACGATGATGCCGATTTCGGTGTAGGCGGGTATCGCGGTGAGGAGCTCATCATAGACCGCGCTCACGAATTTGGGGTCGACTCGCTCATGAGTAGTTCGCGCGTCGCGTTCGCTATCGGGAATAGCGATCAGGACCCGCTGCAAGGTGCGTGCGTATTCTGGTGTGACGTCGACGGCGGAGACGATATCCGAGCTCCCCGGCTTGACGAGTGGGACTGTGAGCGTCGCCGCGCTCGTTGTCGCCGCGATCACGACGATGGCGAGCGCGAGCTTCCAAGCAGTCATCTCGAGTACCCGTCAGGATCAGGAAGCAACATGCACGCCAACTGAGCTGATTGCGCTCGAATCACTCGTAAAACCTGTCGCGGGCATGCAACTTGCTCTATGTCGGTCCGAAGGTGGTTGTGAGCGAGCGAATGCCCGAAAAAGCGAAGGGCGGTTCGTCTTTTGCCGCAGCCGGTGTGGTATCCGACCCAATTGGCCTGGCGTCAAGGAGGATCCGATGACCCCTAAATCTTTTTCAATCCGACGCGCGATCGTTATCTCGGCGGCGTGTGCGTTGTGCACCGCCGCACTCGCCCTCCCGCAGGGGAGTCACTTCGATTACGAGGAGAACGAAGCCAACGTCACGGTGTCACAGCAACTTCTGCACAAGTTGGAGTTTCGCTCGCTCGAATTCTCGAGAGGCGGCCGTTCCACGGCGGTCGCGGGCGTCCCGGGCCAACCTCAGGTGTACTACATGGGCGCGTCGGGGGGTGGTGTGTGGAAGACCTCGGACGCCGGCGATGTGTGGGAGAACGTCTCCGACGGATTCTTTGGCGTTGGCTCCATCGGAGCGATCGCGGTCGCGGACTCGGATCCGAACGTCGTCTACGTCGGGACGGGATCGGCCTGCCCACGCGGGAACATCACGACCGGGGACGGCATCTACAAGTCGAGCGATGCAGGCAAGACCTGGCGGCATATCGGCCTGCGCCAGGCGGGGCAGATCGGTCGCATCCGCGTCCACCCGGACAATCCCGATCTCGTCTACGCGGCGGTACTAGGGCACATCTTTGGCCCCAGCGAGGAGCGGGGCATCTATCGATCGGAGGACGGCGGTGCCACGTGGGAGAGAGTTCACTTCATCAGCGACCGCACCGGCTTCGTGGATCTCTCGATGGACATGACGAATCCGAGGGTCCTCTATGCCGCGGCGTGGAGCGCCGAGCGAAAGCCGTGGGCGATGCTGTCGGGAAGCGAGGATGGCGGCCTGTTCAAGACCACGGATGGAGGGGATACGTGGACGAGGCTCGAAGGTGGACTTCCCACTGGCATGGTGGGAAGGATTGCGGTCGCAGTCTCCCCCGCCAACCCGAACCGGGTTTGGGCCTTGCTCGAGGCTGAGGGCGAGCGGGGCGGCGTCTATCGATCCGAGGATGCCGGGGCTAGCTGGCTCCGTATCAATGGTGATGCCAACTTGAGGCAACGGCCCTGGTACTACATCCACATCTTTGCTGATCCGAAGGACGAGAATACTGTCTATGCGCTGAACACGGGCTTCTACAAGTCGGTTGACGGCGGAAAGAGTTTCGACACTCGCATCGACGTGCCGCATGGGGACAACCATGATCTGTGGCTGAATCCCGACGACCCAGCGGTGATGATCAACTCCAACGACGGAGGCGCGAACGTTTCCTTCAACGGCGGCAGGACCTGGTCCGGACAGATGAACCAGCCGACGTCGGAGATCTACCGGCTGGTGGTCGACGATCAGTGGCCCTACCGTGTCTACGGACCCCAGCAGGACAACAGCACCATCTCAATTCCGAGCCGGCGAGCGCGAGGACGAGCGGTATGGCCCGACTGGTACGCCGTGGGCGGAGGTGAGAGCGGTCACATTGCCGTCGATCCCCGGGACCCCAACATCGTTTACGCGGGCTCCTACGGCGGGCGGATTACGCGTCTCGACCGCACAACCGGTGAGTTGCGACAGATTCTGGGCTACCCGCAGCTCCAGCTAGGCTCGGCCGCTCGTGATCTCCACTACCGGTTCCAGTGGAATGCACCGATCAATATTTCTCCGCATGACCCCGACGTCCTGTACCACTCCTCGCAGGTCATTCATAAGTCGGAGGACGAGGGACAGAGCTGGAAGGTCATCAGTCCGGATTTGACCACGAACAATACCGAGACCCAGGACTTTGCGGGCGGCCCCATCACACACGACGCCACGGGCGTGGAGGTCTACAACACCATCTTCGCGTTCGTCGAATCGCCACATCAGCGAGGCGAGCTCTGGGCGGGTAGCGACGACGGCAAGGTTCACATATCGCGAGACGGGGGAGGAAACTGGAAAGACATCACGCCGGAGGGCCTCCCCGCGGGAGGGACCGTGAACGTGGTCGAGATCTCGCCCCACGCTTCGGGGCGTGCGTTCATCGCGGTGTATCGCTATCGCGAAAACGACTTCCATCCCTACATCTATCGCACTGACAACCATGGCGATCGCTGGGACCTCCTGACGGACGGAACCAACGGTATCCCCGAAACCCACTTCACGCGCGCGATTCGGGAGGATCCCGAGCGCAAAGGACTCTTGTACGTCGGCACCGAGTTCGGGCTCTATGTTTCCTTCGACGATGGCGCCCATTGGCAGAGTTTCCAGAACAATCTGCCGGTGACGCCGGTAACGGATCTTCGCGTTCATCGGAACGACCTCGTGATCTCGACCCAGGGCCGCTCGTTCTGGGTGCTTGATGACGTGACGCCACTGCATCAATTCACGGACGAAGTTCAAAAGGCGGACCTGTGGCTGTTCGAGCCTCGCATCGCGTACCGCAGCGGGAATCTAGGCAACGCGCGTATCAACTACTACATCGGAAAGATGCCTGACGGCGAGCTCACTCTCGACTTCTTGGATGCGAACGGTGACGTCCTCCGGTCTTTCTCGGGCCAGCCAGGTGCCGAGCGGGAGGACCTGGTGCCCCAACGGCGCTCGGTTCCCGAGCCGACACGCATTTCCGTGCAGGAGGGCATGAATCTCTTCGAGTGGAGCTTGAGGCGTGAAGCGCTCTCGAAGCCCGATGGCGTCGTGCATTGGTCGGGCAACACCCCGGGACGGCTGGTCGTTCCCGCCAGCTTTCGTGTGCGTCTATCCACGGGAGAGTGGAGCCAGACTCGAACCCTGACCGTCGCGCTCAGCCCGAGCTCCAGTGCGACCGTGGCTGAGCTCGAGCAGCAAGATCGGTTGCTCGTTGATATCGCGGCAGAGATTGATGCCTTGTTCGGTGGGCTCACGACAGTGCGCGAGATCAAGTCTCAAGCGAACTCCGTCTTGGCGCGTATGGACACCGCGGGGCTGGATGTCGACCCTGTTGCCGAGGCTGGAAAAGCGCTTACGGCAAAGCTCACCGAGATTGAAGAGGAGATCACGCAGGTCAAGAGCAAATCGGGACAGGACCCCATCAACTTCCCACCCAGAATCGACAATCAGCTGACCAACCTCTATGGCTTCGTTGCGTCAGGAGATTTTCGACCCACGGCGGGGGCCCACAAACGGCTCGAAGACCTGAAACCTGATCTGGCCGACATCATGACCCGCTTGCATCAAGTCATTCGCGACGAGCTCGCGGCGTTCAATGAACAGGTGCGAAAGCAGAACCTTCCTGCCGTGATCGTGGCGCCTCCCTCGCGGGCGACGACGACCGAGCAGGAAGCGAACTGGTAGTAGGGAAACGGCCTGCGCGATTCTCGTCGCCCGAGTCCGAGATGTAAAGGTGATTTGCATGACGAAGCTTCGACTGACCCAAATGGTCGACTGCGCCGGCTGAGCAGCGAAGCTAAGCCCAACGGCGTTGCGGCTCGTGCTCGACGCGTTGCCGGTCGTGGAAGACAGACGTCTTCTCACCGGCTTCGAGAACTCCGAGGACGCCGCCGTCTTCCGACTCGACGAGGAGCGCGGCATCGTCTTCACCATCGACGTGATCACACCTCTTGTCGACGACCCCGAGCTCTACGGTGCGATCGCGGCTGCCAACGCGCTTTCGGACGTTTATGCGATGGGCGGCCGGGGGCTCATCTCGCTCAGCTTTCTTGGAACGCCCGCGGGTTTTCCGGAGGACGTCGGCGCCGCGATCGCGAAAGGGGGAGCCGATCTCGCTTTGGCCGAAGGTGCGCCCGTAGTTGGAGGTCATAGCGTCGAATCGAAAGATCTCATGTACGGGCTCGCGGTGGTCGGGCTCGCCGCTCCCGACGCGGTGTTCAGTAACGACGGATACGAAGTAGGCCATGATCTCGTCCTGACGAAACCACTCGGCACGGGTACGCTGACGACCGCGTTGAAGGCCCGGAAGATCGAAGAAGCCGCTGTGGAGGACGCGCTCGCCGGCATGCGGCAGACGAACCGCGCGGCCGTGAGCATCCTTCTCGAGCACGGTGTACGTGCAGCTACGGACGTCACCGGCTTTGGTCTGCTCGGCCATGCGGCGGAGATCGCGCGCGCTTCGGACGTTCGTATCGTCATCGCGCAGTCCCGGGTTCCCGATTACCCAGGCGCGAGGGAGGCGCTCCGAAAGGGGTACGTCACTCGCGGTAATCGCTCCAACCTTGAATACGTGAGAACGCTCGGACCTCTCGAAGGTGAGGCCGAAGCGCTTCTCTTTGACCCGCAAACTTCGGGCGGTTTGCTCGTTGGCGCGAGCGCGTCGTGCTCCGAGAGCCTCGTTGCCGGGTTGCGTGATGCGGGGTTCGAAGCCACCGAACGCATAGGGGTCGTCGAAGCGGGCTCCGGAGTTCGCATCGATTAGCGCGTCGTGCGCGATTGCTGCGGCACGTCTCCACATCGCGTCGAGTGATTCGGCGCCTCCCTTCGCAATATGACTCAGGGTATCGGGTCATTTGCCGCGGTTCGGGCAACGAGTAAGTGTTCTCCGGCGCTACCAGCGCGACGAACCCCCGTGGCGTGTGCCTTGCATTAGTGCAGTTCGTGTCCTTGGGTACCGCACGCGCTTGTTCGCGAGAAAACGGGAAGAGCAGAGGCTCGATTCCGGCGACGCTGTCGAAGACGTCGGTGCGACGTCGCATCTTGCTGGTCAATCTCGGAACGACGAGCGCCCCCGAGGCGGGGGCGGTACGCGAGTTCTTGTCCGAGTTTCTGGCGGATCCCATGGTGGTGGACTATCCGCGGTGGCTGTGGCGCCCGATACTCCGACGGATCTTGAAATCCCGGCCCGACAAAGTTGCAGAGCTGTACCGACAAATCTGGACCGAACGGGGCTCACCGCTGGCGGTCGGCACCCGTCGCATCGTCGAAGCCCTCGGCGTTCTTCTGGAGGGCGACGTGGAGGTCCGGCCGGCGTACCGCTACGGCGAACCTTCCTTGCGGCGTGAGCTCGAGATCGCGGACCGCGACGGCGTTGCTCACATCGACATCTTGCCTTTGTTCCCACAGCGGACCGGCTCGACGACCGGGACGATCGCGCGCTTGGTGCGCGAAGTGGGAGACCAGCTCGATGCGACCGGTCGGATCGCGCTCCACCAGATCGCACCCGACGATGCGGGCTACATCACCGCGCTTGCGGATCGGTGTCGGCGAGGCATCGCCGAGCGCGCCGAGGTCGACCACATCGTGTTTTCCTTTCACGGGATCCCCGATCGCTACGATCGCCATGAGGGCCGCGCCTATCAACAAGACTGTACCCGGACGTACCGGGCGGTCTTGAAACGGCTGAAGTGGCCCGGAGAGAGGGCCACTCTCGCCTACCAATCTCGCTTCGGGCCGGAGCGATGGATCGGACCGAACACCTCCCACGTGATCCGGCGGCTGCCGAGCCAGGGAGTTCGGAGCGTTGCGGTCGTGACCCCGGGCTTTCTTGCTGAAGGCTTGGAAACTCTCGAGGAGATCGGTATTCGTGGCCGCGCATCGTTCGAACGAGAAGGAGGCGAGGTATTCGAGAAAACGCCATGTGTCGAAGCGCATCCGGCGTTCATCGGCTCGCTGGCGCGCCGCTGGGAACATCTGCTTCGGGCGGAGGCGGTGAGCCGTTGAACCACGACGTCAACAGCGGACGAGAGCCCGGCCGTCGTCCTTCGGGCGGGGAAGGACGAGCAGAGCGCCGTGACGAGATTCGGAGCCTGGTCGCGAAGTACGACCGGCCGGGGCCGAGGTATACCAGCTACCCGACCGCGGTGGAGTTCTCGGAGAACGTGGGTCGTGAGGCCTATGAGACTCGGTTGAGCGAGGCCGACCAACATCCCGAAGCGCCGCTATCGATTTACCTCCATCTGCCTTTCTGCGCGGAGCGCTGTCTGTTCTGCGGCTGCCACGTCATCGCGACCGAACACCGTGAGCGGACGAAGCCCTACCTCTCCCTCCTCGCGAAAGAGTCCGCTTTGGTGGCGGAGCGACTGCCCCATCGGCGTCGCTTCGCACAGCTCCACCTAGGTGGCGGCACGCCAACGTATTATTCTCCGCAGGAGCTCACGGCCCTGACCGCGTCGCTCCTCTCGCAGTTCGAGCCGGTACCGGATGCCGAGCTCGCCGTCGAAGTCGACCCCCGCGTTACCGACGGCGAGCACATCGATGCGCTTGCCGCAGTCGGTTTCAATCGCGTCTCGATGGGCGTTCAGGATTTCGACCCAGCCGTCCAGGAGAGGATCCATCGCCGCCAGTCGCCCGAACAAACGAGTACACTCATCGAGCGTGCTCGCGAACGCGGGTATCGAGGCATCAACGTCGATCTGATCTACGGGCTCCCGTTGCAGACAGCCACAGGCTTCGAGAGAACGCTCGAGCAAGTGATCGATATGGGAGCCGATCGGGTGGCGGTCTACTCCTTCGCCTATGTGCCCTGGATGCGCGGCCACCAGAAGAAGCTGAATCCGGACGAGCTTCCCTCGAATGACGCGAAGCTCGAGCTGTTCGCGATCGCGCGAGAGCGGTTGCTGAATGCGGGTTACGAAGCCATCGGGATGGACCACTTCGCCAAGCCGGACGACGAGCTCTCCCGTGCCAGGAAGAAAGGTCGGTTGCGTCGGAACTTTCAGGGCTACGCGGTGACGCCGGGGGACGACGTCATCGCTTTGGGCCTCTCCGGTATCGGCGATGTTCGAGGACTCGTCGTACAGAACAGCAAGAAGCTCAGCACCTATGGCGACGCCGTGGAGAGAGGAGAGCTTCCCGTGGAAAGGGGGCTCATACGCAGTCGAGACGATGCCATGCGAAGCGAGCTCATCGAGCAGCTCATGTGCAATTTCGATGTAGAGATCGGACCGTTCGAGCGGCGTTGGGGAATAACGTTTGGCGACTATTTCGCTTGCGACCTGGCACAGTTGGCTCCCTACGTGGCGGAAGGACTCGTGAGCTCGAACGAGGACCGGATCCGCGCCACGCCGCTGGGCGAGATGTTCGTGCGGAACCTCGCCATGTGTTTCGACCGATACATGCGGGAAAAGCATGGGCATGCCTCGCAGCACACCTTCAGTCGGACGGTCTAATGAAGCGTCTCATCGTCGTCGGCGCAGGCATCTCGGGTACGGCCGCTGCTTTTACCGCGACGCGCGAGGCGGCCGCACGCGGACTCGCGCTCGAGGTGCGGGTGCTGGAGAAGGACACTGAGGTGGGAGGCAAGGCCCGAAGTATCCGGCACGATGACTGGCTGGTCGAGACCGGGCCGTTGGGCTTCATGAGCGGTGAACAGGCGGTTCACGAGCTGGCCGGGGCGGTTGGTTTGAGCTCCGAGCTCGTGCCGGCCGAAGACGCTTCGTCTCGGCGTTACGTCTGGGCTGGTGGCGCTATGCGGAGCGTCAGTCCTCACCCGCTTCGTTTTGCGGCATCTCGTATCTTGGGCGTGGGCGGATTGTTGCGGATGGCGTTCGAGCCGGCGATTCCGAAACGGAGCGAAAACGTCGACGAGAGCGTGTGGGAGTTCGCCCGGCGGCGCCTGGGCTCCCAGTTCGCGGATCGGTTGGTCCATCCCATGGCCCTCGGGGTCTTCGCCGGCGACGCGAAGGCACTATCGTTGCGCTCCGCCTTTCCTTTGATGGCGGAGCTCGAGCGAGATTATGGGTCTCTGATTCGCGCCCAGATCGCCCGGGCGGGAATGAGGCGACGTCGCGAGCTACCGCAGCTGCCAAGGTTGTGCTCGTTCGAGAACGGGATCCAGAGTCTCCCCATCGCGCTTGCACGCCATGGGCGCTTTCCGCTGGAAACCGGAGCCGCCGTAGAAACGATGGCACCCAAACCAAAGCGTGGCTTTCAGCTTTGGCTCCGGGGACGCCGGGAATCGATTGTCGCCGACGCGGTCATTCTGGCTTGCGACGGTGCCGCCATGGGAACGCTGGCCTCATCCTTCGATTCCGAGTTGGGGGCCGCCATCGAGGGAATCTCGTCGCCGCCGGTATCGGTCGTCGCCCTAGGCTTCGGCCGAGACTTGGTCCGGCCGGTGCCGCCGGGGTTCGGCGTTTTGATCCCCCGCGGACGGGGTTACCGGGCACTCGGTGTCACCTGGGACAGTGACCTGTTCCGGAAACGTAGCGGAGCCGGGCGAGTGCTCGTCCGCGTTCTGTTCGGAGGCGCCTTCGACCCCGGAATCAACGAGCTCGACCCCGACGAGCTTACCTCGATCGCCCGGAGAGAAGTCGCACGACTGTTCGCGTCGGAGGCAGAGCCGGTTTTCACACGAGTGCAGTGCTGGCCGCACGCGATTCCCCAGTACGAAGTCGGACATCGCGATCGCGTGCGCCGGATCGAGCGACGGCTCGAGCAATTCCCGACCCTGCACCTGGCGGGGAACGCTCTGTACGGCACCTCGTTCGGCAAGGCCGCCGCGCGCGGTGTTCAATGCGGTAAGGCCGCCATTCGCGACCTCGCGGTGGCATCGTGATGGTGCAACCGAACGCCCTGTTGACTTCCATCGACCTTCTGGATACTCTTAAACAAACCGACTGGTCGGTTTGTTTTGGGGGCCTAATGCTTACAAAATCCGAGGCGACGGTAGCTAGCATCCTTGATACAGCCGCAACCCTATTTGTAGCAAAGGGTTATGCCGACGTCACGATGTCCGATATCGCGCGGGCTGCGACGCTGACAAAGGGAGCTATCTACCATCACTTCGATAGCAAGGAAGAATTGTACTTAGCGATGCTGCACCGAGACCTCGCTCGGAAGCGAGATCTGTTCGAGACCGCCTCCGGCTCGGAGGGTTCGTGCCGGGAACGTCTCGCTCGTTTAACGCGCGCGTTTCACGAGCTTCCGCGAGAAACGCGCCGTCTGACTCGGCTCGTACGGCGTGACATCCATAGCTTCAAGGACCCCTCTCGTGATGAGTTGGTGCGGGCCTACCAAGCCTGTCTTCCCGAACAGGTCGAAGAGATTCTGAAAGACGGAATCCTTCGCGGCGAGTTGAAGCTCGCGGACCCGCGTCTGCTCTCGTGGCATTACGTGGCCATGGTGGAAGTCGTGTTGAGCGATTACGCCGACCGGACTCTTGCGAGCGTCGACGAGAAGCTCGAATCCGTGTTGGACCTCTTCCTGAATGGCGCGTCCGACACCGGCAGCGGAGGATCGCGATGAGTACGACCGTATTCGACGGATGGCGCGGTAAATCCCTCGACGACGCGCTCGCGGAGTGTCGTGAGCTCGTTGACGAGTCCGACTACGAGCCGGTCGAGCGCTGGCGAGACGCGGGCGGCAAGGTGCTCGGCCATTTTCAGGTCTATTTTCCGGAAGAGATCGCGCATGCGGCGGGAATGTTGCCGGTCAAGATCCGTGGCGCCTCGGTCGAGCCTGCCCGGGCGGACGCCCGCTTCGGCTCGTACCTCTGTTCGATCCTCAAGACATCACTCGAGCTTCAGCTCAGCGGTCGACTCGAGCTCGACTTGTTCGTCTCCCACCCCATCTGCGATGCGGCTCGAAACCTCGCCGCGATCTGGGGCCGCAGCTTCGACCATCCATCCCAGATTCTCTATCTTCCCCAGAATCCGAACTCCGCGCACAGCGCCCTCTATCTACGCGGTGAATACGACCGACTCCGCCGCACGGTCGAATCCGTCGCCGGTCGAAAGATCCGCGACGAAGACCTGGAGAACTCCATCGCGGTGTTCAATGAAAACCGTCGCTTGCTGCGGGAGCTGTATGAGATCAAACGAGAGACGCCCTGGCTGATTGCCGCCGAAGATGCCTACAGCTTGGTGGCAGTCGGCGGGATGGTCCCTCGCGAAGAACATAACGAGCTGCTCACGACGTTGTTGCCTCGCATTCGCGAGCGTGAGGCGAAGCCGCAAGATCGCATTCGGATCGTTTTCGAAGGAGCGTTCTGCGAGCAGCCCCCACTGGACCTCATCCGTATGCTCGGGCGCACGTGCTACGTCGTCGACGACGACTTTCTGATCGGCCTTCGCTACCTCACCGAGGATGTACCCGTCTCGGGAGACCCATTACAAAACCTCGCCGAGTCCTATATCGAGAGATCCTCGTACAGCCCGGTGCAGCACGATCTGCGGAAGCGGAAAGAAGACATGCTGCTCGAACGGATTCGAAACGCGCGCGCGACAGCGGTCGTCGTCGCCGCCGCCAAGATGTGTGAGCCCGGGCTCGAGGAGCAAGTCACCTACACCCATTCGCTCGATAGCGCGGAGATCCCTTACTTCGTGAGCGAGTTCGAAGAGAACATGACTTCGTTCGAACACCTGGAACTGCAACTCGAGACCTTCGCAGAGAACTTGCTCTTCGCATGAGCGCGACGGACAGGAGCGGCTATGAGTGAAACACCATCATCAGAGCAGAAAGACAAATCACCGGAGGGCATCGTCGGACGCGCCAACAACGACGGTGCGCAGCTTTTTCGCCAGTGGTATCAGGACCTCTCCGGCGTCGCCGAAGCAGGTGGGACGGCGGCCTATGTCTTCGTCATGGGCAGCCTGAACGAGATCCTGAAGACTTTCGACCTTCCCGTCGTTTTTCCGGAGATCAATTCGCTCCAGACCGCGGTCCGCCGTGTGGCGCACGAGTACCTCGACGAGGCGGAGGACTACGGTTATTCGCCAGATATCTGTGGTTATGTCAAAGCGGACGTTGCGGTGCAGCTCAGAGGGGGAGAGCACCCGATGGGGCAAATTCCCAAACCGTCGATGGCGGTGCTGACCAACGCGTGCAACACGTATATCAAGTGGGCGGAAATCTGGGAGCGCATGTACGAGATTCCCATTTTCACCCTCGACGTTCCCGGCACTCGCGAAGCGGGAGGACAGACCTGGGCGGGAGACCGCGACTTCGAGAACGATCGTCGCTACGTGGAAGCGCAGTTGAGGGAGCTCATAACCCTCTGCGAGGAAGTCACCGGAAAGGAGTTCGACATCGACAAGCTGCGTCAGGTCCTCGCGAACGCGAATGGGATCAGCGTCGGCTGGAAGAAAGTCTTGGACTTGAACCGGAGCCGTCCGTCCGTTTTCAACGCGCTTACTGACGGGACCATCTATCTAGGCGTTGCCAACGGATTTCGCGGCACCGAAGCTGGGGCGCGGTACTTCGCGGAGCTCGCCACCGAAATGGAGTACAAGTCCAGCCATGGGATCGGAACCTTGACCGATGAGAAGTACCGGCTCATTTTCGTCGGTGTGCCGTGCTATCCGATCTTTCGACGCTTCAACGAGCTGTTCTCGGAGTGGGGCGGCACTTTCGTCAACTCCACCTATCTATGGTTCGCGTCGGGGGGGACGAACCGAGGCTTCGAGTACGACGTCGCGCGGCCGATCGAGAGCCTCGCCGAGGGGGTACTGGTCGGCGTCCGGGATGCTATGGACAGCATGTTTCACCAGGATCGCATGCTCGTCGACATGCTCGATGAGTTTCACATCGATGGCATCATCTATCACCCGATCAAGAGCTGTCGCACCGTATCGACGGGACTCGCGGACTCACGGCGCTACTTGTCGGAGAGACACGACGTTCCGAGCCTCTTCATCGAGTCCGACATGATGGACCGGCGGGTCGTCTCCGAGGCGCAGATGAAGAATCGTGTCGATGCCTTCTTCGAAGGGCTCGCGTCCCGACGGCAGCGACAAAAAGCAATGGTCTAGACGCACACGAGGCACTTTACGAGGAGAGGACGGTATGGCGTACGCATCCGGGGTCGATGTCGGCTCCACCCAGACGAAAGCGGTCGTCCTCGACGAAGACCGGAACATCGTCGGTCGCGCGCTCATCGACACCGGCGCCAATGTGATCGCGGCCGCGGAGAGCGCGTACCGTGAGGCGCTCGACGACGCCGGGCTGCGGGAAGAGGAGGTCGAATACATTGTCGGGACCGGCTACGGCCGCTACCGCGTGACCTTCGGCAATACCCAAGTCACCGAGATCAGCTGTCACGGCCGCGGAGCGGTGCATCTGTTTCCCCGTACTCGGACGGTCGTAGATATGGGAGGCCAGGACACCAAGGCCATCCGGGTCAGTGCCGGAGGTGAGATTCTCGATTTCTGCATGAACGACAAGTGCGCCGCCGGCACCGGGCGTTTTCTCGGTGCCGCGTCCCAGGCACTCGATATTCCGTTGGGTGAGCTCGGAGAGACGGCCCTCCGATCCGACAAGCCCGTCCGTATCAGCACGACCTGCACGGTCTTCGCCGAGTCGGAAGTTCTCGCGTGGCTCGGGAAGGGAAAGAAGATCGAGAACATCCTGTGGGGCGTCCATACCTCCATCGCGTCGCGCTCGGTCGGCTTGCTGCGACGCGTTGGCGTCGAGGACGAGGTCACCTTCACCGGAGGCGTGTCGCGAAACGTCGGAATGGTCAAAGCTCTGACGGAGCGGCTGGGAACTTCCTTGAACGTGAGCGATGACTGTCACTACATGGGAGCGGTGGGCGCGGCGCTGTTCGCGTTGGATGCGATTCTCGCCGCACGCGCGCGTCCGGATCACGCAGAGGCAACTTCATGATGCATACAGCGGGGATCGATGTTGGTTCTACCTACACGAAGGTGATCGTCTTGAACGAAGAAAAGGCCGTCCTGGGTAAGGCCATCCGGCCGACGGGGTTCAAGCTCGAAGAGGTCACCGTGTCGACCTTTCTCGAAGCCGTGGACGATGCCGGGATCGAGAAATCCGACGTGGACTACGTCGTTGCCACCGGTATCGGGCGCCATCGAGCCACGTTCAAGGACATCCACGTGACCGATCTGACCGCGAGCGCGAGAGGCGCGGCGCTTCTGTTTCCAGCCACGCGCACGGTACTCGACATCGGCGGTCAGACGATGAAAGCGAGTCGCCTGGATGACAGCGCGAAAGTGCTGTCCTTCCGCCTGAACGACAAGTGTGCCGCGGGTACCGGAGCCTTTCTCGAAAAGACGGCGCGGTACATGGGCTTCAGCACGCAGGAGATCGGACCACTCATGGAGACGTCCAAAAAGCCCGTTCCGATTTCCGGAGTCTGTGCGGTCTTCGCGGAGTCGGAGGTGATAAACCACCTGTCGATCGGGACGCCGCCGTCCGACATCATGCAAGGCGCCATTGAATCCCTGACCGGCCGTTCGGTTCAGCTCATCAAGCGAGTCAAAGCTGAGCCGGAGTTCACCCTTGTCGGAGGGATTCTTCGCTTCTCCACGATGGCCGACGCCGTTCGAGAGCAGCTGAAGGCCGAGGTCAACGTCCCCGAACCCGAGATGGTGCAGTTCGTCTCGGCGCTCGGGGCGGCGATCCTGGGGCATGTCCGCCTCGCGAAGATGTTCGATGGAAACACCGCAGCTTGAGGAGCACGCCGACGTGCGGAGCGGAGAGGATCGTGATTTGTCGGATGTTCGGGCCGGCCGGACGATTCGACCGAACCCGACGCTCATCGCCGAAGGCTGGAAGCAGCGAAACGTCTCCGGACCGGACCGGACGGACGAGCTCCGGAGACTCTACGAATCGCTGGGCTTCGACGTTCGCATCGAGAAGCTCGATCCTCGCGATTTCGGTTCCGACTTCGAGGACTGCGAGTCGTGCGCCGTCGTCGCGTGCACGTCCTACGTCGTCATCTATACGCGCAAACGGGCAAGCGTTCCCTAGCGGTTCTCCCAGCGTGGCCGTCGCTTCTCCACGAACGATCGGACGCCTTCTGCGGCGTCGTGCGTGGCCATGAGCTCGTCCAGGTAGATTCTCTCGACTCTCGCCAACGCGACGGCGAAGCGCTCGTCCAGGTCGGAACGCGCGGCGCGGATCGCGAATCTCAAGCTACTCGCTGAGCGCGCGAGCAGGTGCTCTTGCGCGTAAGCGAGTGCAGCCGCCTTCGGGTCGTCGGAAACCTGGTCCACGAGACGCATTCTGAGAGCTTCATCGGCATCGATGACCCGCCCGCTGATACACAGATCGTCGGCATGCCCGCGTCCGACACGCTCCGCCAGAAAGACCGACGCCACCGGAGCGAAGACCCCGAGCGTGATCTCCGGTTGGCCTAGCTTGGCATCCGGCGCGGCGATGACGCGGTGACAGAACGCGGCGAGCTCTAGGCCGCCTCCGAGGCAGCGGCCGCGGATGGCGGCCATCAGGAAGACGGAGCATCGGGCCATCTCACGGAACATCGTGTGGAACTCTGGGAGCATTTCCCCCACCTCGTCCGGCAGGTGCTCGGCGACGCTGGCCCCGAAGGAGAAGTGTTTGCCCTCTCCTTCGATGCAAATCGCTTTCAGCTCCGGCGTGCGTGCCGCGGTTCGGAATATCTCCGTGAGCGCTTGGATCGAGCTCTTGTCGAGAATATTGCCGTTGCCGTTTTTCAGCGCCACCAGCCACCACGCACCCTCTTCCAGGCGCGTCACGGTAACGGGCTCTGAACGGGGAGTCAGGCTCGTTGCGTCGGCCATGGGCTAGTCCGAGTCCGGGACGGTTTTTCCGTGAGCGCGAGCGAGGACATCCTCCACCAGGGTCTCCGACCAGCGCTCGCCCGTTGCGAGCCTTTTGCGAAGCAGAAGAAAATCAGCCTCTCGACACGCCTTGGTGCCTTCGTGGAAGGCTCGGAACCCGGCGCGTCCTTCGGTCATCATGTTCAAGCCGAGCCAGGCTCGGTTCGTCTCCTTGTTGCGATCCCAATGCTCGAGCTTGTGTTTCCGGACGCTTTCGATCGTCTTGGAGAGGCATCCCGGCATCGTCATCGCAAGCTTGCACACGAGAGACTGCACTTCGCGATCGAGAAGAGAGAGGTCGACATCCCCTTCGGCGAGTAGCTGCTTTCCTCGAGTGCGAGCGTCGCCCCGTTGTGGCTCACCGAAGACGATCCGCCCTTCATCGACCCAGCGATCGGTGACCACGAGCGGGTTGGCGATGAAAGTGTCATCGACCTTGAGGGCTCGGATGACTCGCGTGACGAGGCCCAGCCGATGGGCTTTGTAGGCGCTCCAGTGCTCACACAACGTACTGCTCTCCATCGCCGCCTCAACGCCGACGAAGAGGGGGAGAAAGTCCGTGCTGCCGCCGTCCGGTGCCGAGCCGTGCTTCGGTCCGGCTTGTCCGAACAACGCCAGATCCTGAGTCACGGCGAAGTCGCACGCCATGCCGATCTCCTGTCCTCCTCCGATGCGCATTCCGTTGACCCGACAAATGACGGGTTTGTCGCACATGAGGATGGTGCTCACCATGTCGTTGAACAGGCGCATGTACTGTCGATATTCCTCCGGACGTCCGGCGTAGTACTCGCTGTACTCGGCGGTGTTGCCTCCCGTGCAAAATGCACGACTCCCGGCGCCGGTGAAGACGACAGCCACCGCGCCGCGGTCGTTCGACGCTCTTCGAAAGCTGAGAATCACACCCTTGACCATCTCGGTCGTGTACGAGTTGAGCTGTTTGGGGTTGTCGAGCGTGATCTGTACGGAGTGGAGCCCTTCGACGGTTGACCCATCGTCGTCGATGAGTGGGATCTCGTCGTATCGGATTCCGGCGTGTCCGACCGGCTCGGTGAGGTCGTGGGCTTTGAGTTCCATTGCGTTAGCTCTCCGGGATGAGGATCGGTCTACGGGATGCGGACCCGTGATGAAGTGCCGAGAAGGTCTCGTTGATCGTGTGCATGGCCCGGTATTCGATGAACGGTGTGAGCGAGACCCGACCGCCGAGCACGAGCTCGAGCACCGCGGGGTAGTGCTGCGGAAGACAACCCCAGTTTCCCTGGGCGGTAGCGTCAAAGGCCATCAAGTTGGATAGCGCCAGCGTTACCGGCTTCGGCGTGTAGCCGACGATCGAGAGATATCCGCCCGGACCCAACAAAGAGAAGGCGGCTTGCTGCCCGTTCGGGTTTCCCGAAGTCTCGAACACTTTCTGATGCCAGCTATCGATTCCACGTTCTCGAGCGAACGCGCGCACGCGCCGGCGCAACCCTTTGAGGTCGTCAGAGTCGGAGCGAAGCGTGAGAGAGGCGCCATGAGAGGACGCTAGTTCGAGACGTTCGTCACTGACGTCGATGGCAATGACGACCGCACCCATCGTGGCTGCGATCTGAGCGCCGAAACCTCCTACGCCGCCAACGCCTACGAAGACCGCGAGGTCGCCCTCCGACAGACCGCTTCGGAGAATAGCCTGGTAAGGCGTGGAGACCGCGTCGGCGATGACCGACAGAGCGGCAAGCTCCAGGCCGGATGGGTTGAGCCTCGGGTCCGTAAGATCGGGCACCGGGCACAAACCCACCGCCGGAACGCGTAAGTGTGAGCCGAATCCGCCGTGGACGTCGTTGCCAGGAAAGATCTGACGCTTGCAGATCGATCCTCGGCCCTGTTCGCAGGCCGCGCAGCTGCCGCAGGGGATGACGGCGGGAATGATCACGTCTTTTCCCATCCAGTCACTGGCGTCGTCTCCGGCGCATTCGACGGTCCCACTGACCTCATGGCCGAGAGTCAGAGGGAAACCGTGTCGGGTGGCGACGCCGTCATAGTAGTAGCCCAGGTCCGTATGGCAGACGCCGCAGCCGGCCACGCGAACGATGACTTCTCCCGGACCGGGCTCCTCGAGGCGTTCCTCCCGGACCATCGGCTCGCCCGCTTGCCTGGTTATCCAGGACTCTATGCGCATGAGCGCTCTCCTGCGGTGAGTGGCATCGGACGCGTCATCGCCAGCTGTGAGTCCTCTCGAAAGCGAAGATCCATCGATGTTGAACCAAGCAAGGACCGGGCCAAGCAACATGCAGGCGTGCCCGTAAATGTTTGAGCGGAAAACGAGCTCGGGACACTTCGCGGAGCCGACGCGGCTGTGCCAATTGACACGCTATTGAGCGCTACCGCGCAGGCGTTGTCTCGCGATTCGGGTCTGCCTCGGTACCGACGGTCGCTACGGACCGACGGCCGTGGTCTCGATTTCGAGGAGCGCCCCGTCTTCGATCAGGCCTGCGACGACGACGACCGACATGGCGGGATAACTCTTTCCCATGACGTGGCGGTAGGCTGCACCGACGTCGTCGAGTCGTGACAGGTACTCGTGTTTGTCGACGATGAACCATGTCATGCGCACGACGTGTTCGGGGCCGCAACCCGCCTCGGCGAGGATCGCCTTGGTGTTGACAAGCGCCTGTCGAAGCTGGTCGACGAAATCGTGGCTCTCGAAGCGCTCAGCCTCGTCCCACCCGACTTGACCGGCGACGAAGACCATCCGGCCTGTCGCGGCGATGCCGTGTGAGTAGCCCTTGCCCCGTTTCCATCCGTGCGGCGTCAGCGTCTCGTTCGATGTCATGGTCGGTCCTTTCTTTCGAGCGTGGAGCACCTTTCTTCGGTGAGAGCCCGGCCTGCCTCTATGGCCGAGCGACTGCGCGAGAACGCTCAGACCTGGCGTGATTGCACGCATCCTCGTGTCGCACGGCGTCCGGCAGTGGCTTCAACACTGGTCGTGAGCACGAATGCTTCTACGGTACGAGCCTTGCATGTTCCGGACCAAAGTCTCGTCCGTCTCTTTGGAGGGAACATGTCGAAATCGAAGGAAGAAAAGATTCGTAGACGTAGTGTGCTCAAGGCCGTCGCCGCCGGGATTGGTGCGGCAGCGGTAGGACCCGTCTCGGCGGAAGCGCTAGCCGGCCAAGGAGCGGACGAGAGCGCCGGCGACGGCGCACGACGGCTCGTGAGCCCCCTCGGCGAGCGATCGCCTTACGAGCGACCCCTCCGGTCGGTGCGTCGGCGTCGCCCATCGGCCAACTCGCGGAGTCCGCTCCAGGAGTTCGACGGAATGGTTACGCCGTCCGACCTTCACTACGAGCGGCACCATGTTGGGGTTCCGATCATCGATCCCGAGAAATATTCGCTGACGATCGATGGAATGGTGGACAGACCCATGACCTATCGTTTGAGTGACTTGAAACAGATGGTCCCTGAGTCGCACTTCTACTATGTCGAATGCGGTAGCAATGGTGGCAGCGCGTTCGCCCGCATAAAGGACGAGCAAACCCCGCAGGACATCGACGGGCGTTCGTCGACGAGCGAGTGGACCGGTGTCCCGCTGTCGACGTTGTTGGAGGCCGCCGGAGTCCAAGCCGGCGGCACGTGGCTCGTGGCGGACGGTCACGATGAGGGAGCATGGACGAGCAGTCTTCCGATCGAGAAGGGCACGGATGACGCACTACTCGCCTACGCCCAAAACGGCGAGGCGGTAAGGCCGGAGCAGGGCTATCCCGTGAGACTTCTACTCCCCGGCTGGGGCGCGGGTAGTCACATCAAGTGGGTTCGCCGCATCGAGGTCGCCGACGGACCCCGCCTGAGCGAAGCGCAGGCGGAAGCGAACGAAGAGACACCGGAAGAGCGCGCCAAGCGTGTACTCTCCTCGGTGCGAGGCGCGAAATCGATTATCACGTCACCAGCCTACCCTGACGTCATGAAGCAGGGCGACGCACTCGTCAAAGGTATTGCGTGGAGCGGCCGGGGAAAGATCGCGCACGTGGACATCAGCGCTGATGGCGGTAAGACGTGGGAGCGCGCGACGCTGACCGGGCCCGTGTTTCCGAAGAGTCAGACGACGTTCGCCTACCGTTGGAGCTGGGATGGTCGCGACGCCACGTTGATGAGCCGCGCCGAGGACGAGACCGGAAACGTGCAGCTGAGTCTCGAAGAGGTGCGCGCCGGGATCGACACCGACACCCTACAGAATCAAAACAACCACATACGGGCGTGGAAAGTGGGTACGGACGGCCGGGTCGTGTTCGGATTGGTCTGAATCGGTCCGGGCTCTAGAAGCTGTATTGGGTCCAGAGCCAGATCTTGCTGACATCGCTCGCGAAACCGTTCTCTCGGTAGAGAGCGAACTTGAACGCGAATGACTGTCGCCAAGAGGTGGGGTAGGTGGCCTGTGCGTCGAGCTCCGAGCCGTAAGCTCTACCGCCTCCGTCGGCACTGAAGCTGTGGTAGGTCGCGACCCAGGACAGCTTGCGTAGCGCGCCGTTCGCGCTCACATACCAGTCGACGAGACCGTCTCTGGGAGTGACGAGAAACCTGTCGGCCCACCCATTGAACTTGTGCCCGGTTGCGAGAGGCGTCTGGAAAGCGAGTCGTCCCTCGGCCGCGCCGAGAAATTCCCGGCCGACCTTCACGCGAACCCAGCGTTTCAAGTCGACCCCTCCCATCAGCTCGAGATACGAGGCGCCCAGGTCGGAGGTGTTGCTCGCGTAGTCCGCCTGCCGCGCATATTCGGCTTCGAACACGAGCCCGACGTTATCTCGCACAGCATGCTCGCCCAGAGCCCGAAACCCGTAAGTTTGGCTCGAGAGGTTGAAGTCCTGCTCCTCCTGATAGTCGAGGAGGTAGGCGAACATCTCGATCGAAATGTCCGGTTTGACTTGTACGAGTCCGTTCAAGAAATGAGAGCTCATCTCTTTCTCGTCACCGAAGATTCGAACGACGCGATCCACGAAGGTATAGGACAACGTCGTTCGGTCGAGTGCCTTGCTGGAAAGATGGAGCGCGTCGAAGGTTTGGTGGTTCTGCCGCCACCGAACGTCTCCGATGAATCGGTGGTCGCCGTAGAAGATCTCGCGACGCCCGACGTCGACGGCGGTATCGAATGCGTCGATGCGCAAATACGCTTGCTGCATGCGCGTCTGACTCGGGTCCGCAACGACGGGGCGGTCTCTGACGCCGTTCGACAGATGCGCCGCCCCGCGATTGTTGTATTTATCGTCGCCGATCACGCTCACGTTTTGAGCTTGGGCGAAAAAGCTGAAGCCTTTGAACGGTAGTGTGCGGTAGCCGAGCGCGGTTCTGAGGGTTGACGCGTGGGCATCGAGGTCGAAAACATCGCTGTCCACGAACTCGTAGCGATAGCGCAGGTCGACGGACGTATCGCCTCTCGCGAGGGCTTGCGCGAGCGTCTCGGCCTCGGCCGGTTGGGCCACGGCGGAGATGGGGGACATGGACGCGACGAGGAGCAGGGCGACAATGTTGGTGTGAGACATCAGGCACGCTCGAGAAGGCGGCGCCAAAGGAGGGCCATCCCGCCTACTGTAATCACCGCTACGGTGAGGGCGAGGAGAGGGAAGCTTGCGAGCGGACCCACCGATGGACCGACCATCAGAAAGGTATCGAGCCAGCGCCCGACGAGGACCACGGCGGCAACGTGGAACAACGTGTCAGCGTTGCGCTTGTTGGCGATGGGCATGAGGATGACGAACGGGACGGCGAAACTCAGAACCGGATTGAGCCAGAACAAGAGAGTCCACCCCGAGGTCAGTCGGAGCGCGATGTGGGTGACCTCCTCGGGCAGGTTGGAATACCAGATGAGCATGTGTTCACAGAACCAGATATAGGCCCAGAAGCAAGAGAAGCCGAAGAGAAGCTTTCCGAGGTCGTGTCGCACGTCGTCCTCTATCGGAGCTGGCAGAAGACGAGCGCGCTCGAGGAGTGAACCGAGCACGACGACGCCCGCGATCCCCGCAAGGAACGAACCGGAGAAATACGTTACGCCGAACATCGTGCTGAACCATTCCGGCTCGAGCGACATCGCCCAATCCCAGGACGCGATCGAAATCGTGGGAGCGAGCACCACGAGAAACAGCGCCGATAGCCGCCGAAGTCCGGTCTCGGGATTCAGCACACGGGCGCGAAACACGCTCATGAAGCTCAACCAGATCAGAAAGATGGTGATGGCTCGAGCGAGAAAGAAAGGCGTGTTGAGCCAGATGGCTTTGCCCTGCAAAAGCTCGCTCGCGTTGACGACGTCCGGATTCGACCACGGATAGAGAGTCGAGAGACCGAATACGAGCACCAGCGAGAGCAAGACCGCGGGGACGGGAAGTGCCTGGAACAACAGCAGCGGAACACTTCTCACCGGATACCACCAAACGGCGTTGGCAGCTCCTTGGGTGGCGATGAAAATGGCACCTCCCAGGCAAATGCTCAGTGAGAACAGCGCGGCGGTCAGGAGCGCAGCGAAACCTGTGCTGGGGTCGCGAGCCAGCTGAAGAACGACGAACAGCGCGCCCGCGCCCATCCCGGCCCAGGCGAGGGATCCGAACCCGCTTCGGGGCCGCGCCATCGACCCTGCGCTGTTCACTCGCCTGCCCCTTGCTGGAGTCGGCGAACGTGGAGAATGACTCTCCAGCGGTCCGGCGGTCTCACTTGAACGGCGTGCGAGGGCATGATGCCTTGCCCGCGCGTGATGATGTGATAGATACGTCCGTCGGGAAAGGTCATGGCTCGCTCCGCTAGGAGGCTCGGTGGGTTGGGAAAGCGTCCGATGATAGGACCATCGCCTTCGCCACCGACGCCGTGACAGACGAGGCACATCGTCTCGTAGACGTGCCGGCCGCGTGCGAGCTCGTCAGGCGTTGCCTCGAGCGGGTTTTGTAGCTCTTGGCCGGCGCGCAACGCTTCGTCGTCACCGGTCCCGTAGTCGAACGGCACGAATCCGATGGGAACCGTTCCCTCCGGCGGCAACATGAGCGTTTGCCCGGCGGCCGTGTCCGGGTGAGGATCGTAGTCGTCGTAGGGGATCGACTCCAGCATATCGGCCATGAACACGACCTGCGGTTTTTCGCCAGAGCCGTCGCATGAAATGAGTAGCGACATCAAGAGCGCGGGCACGAACCTCACGAGACTCTCCACGCTTCGGTGTACTCGTCGATTTCTAGGGCTCTTACGCGTGCCCAGAACGCCTTGGGATCGAACTCGCCGTCGGTCTCCTCGACTAGGATGACGAAACGATTATCCGAGACCGCCTGGTGCGGCTGCGTTCGCGGCGTGTGCCCCAACGGGCAAAGACGGCTTCGAATGACGAGCGCGGCGACGGTCGCGATCGCGGCTGCGAGAATCGCGAGCTCGAACGTCACCGGAACCAGTGCCGGGAAAGCGAGGTCCGACTTGCCTCCGATGTTCAAAGGCCAATCCCATGCGCTCGTCCATATCTGGAGACCGAGTCCGGCGAGTACGCCTACCCCTGCACCCGCCAGGGTGGCGATGGAGACTCGCGATTCGCGAAGGCCCATGGCTTCGGACATACCGTGCACCGGAAACGGCGTGTGGACGTCGTAGATGTGGTAACCCTCGCTCCTGAGCGAAGAGACTGCCGCCACCGCCCGGTCCGCGTCGTCCACGACCAGCGTGTGGAGTCGCCGTGTATGACGCTCAGACATGCACTCCCTCCGGTCGTTCCGCTCGCGACGCTGTGGTGGTGCTTGCCGGGTCGCTCGTGCGGCCGTGGGTCTGTTCGAACAGAGTGGTCTTGACCTCGTGAAACGAGACGACCGGGGCGATACGAACGAACAGCAGGTAGCAGGTAAAGAACAGTCCGAAGCTTCCCGCGAAGATCCCTACCTCGACGAGGCTCGGGACGTAGTGGCTCCACGATGACGGCAGGAAATCCCGCGACAACGAAATCACGACGATATTGAAACGCTCGAGCCACATCCCGATGTTGACGAAGATCGAAGCGACGAAGAGCAGGGGCACGTTACGTCGCGCCCGCTCGAACCAGAACACCTGTGGAACGACCACGTTGCAGGACACCATCAGCCAGTAGCCGAAGGCATAGGGCCCGAACGCCCGATTCGCGAAGGTGAATTGCTCGTACGGGTTTCCGCTGTACCACGCGAGGAACGTCTCTGTGGCGTAAGCGAAGCCCACGATGAGCCCGGTCGTTAGCAGCACCTTCGCCATCGTGTCGAGATGCTTCGCGGTGATGTACCGCTCGAGATGCAGCACGTGTCTGGTTACGATCAGAAGGGTCAGGACCATCGCGAAGCCGCTGAACACCGCGCCCGTGACGAAATACGGAGGGAAGATCGTCGTGTGCCAGCCGGGAATGAGACTGGTCGCGAAGTCGAACGAGACGATCGTATGGACCGAGACCACCAGTGGTGTCGCGAGACCGGCCAGGAGCAGCGAAACCTTCTCGTAGCGCTGCCAGCTCACGGCCGAGCCGTCCCAGCCCCATGACAGCCAGCCGTAGAGCCGTTTCCTCCAACCGCTCATCCGATCCCGGAGTGTTGCGAAGTCCGGTATCAGGCCGACGTACCAGAACAGGAAGGACACCAGGAAGTATGTCGATATGGCGAAGACGTCCCACAGCAGGGCCGAGCGGAAGTTCACCCATAAGGGACCGCGGGTGTTCGGATAGGGCATGACCCAGAACGCGAGCCAGGGCCGACCCATGTGGATGAGCGGAAACAATCCGGCGCACATGACGGCAAAGATCGTCATGGCCTCGGCTGCTCGCGCGATCGACGTCCGCCATCGCTGGCGGAACAAGAGCAGGATGGCCGAGATCAGCGTCCCCGCGTGCCCGATGCCAACCCAGAAGACGAAGTTCGTGATGGCGAAGCCCCATCCCACGGTCTTGTTGAGCCCCCACAGCCCGATGCCTCGAGCGACGGTTAGTCCGACGAGTACGGCGCCCAGAGTGAGCAGGCTTGCCGCGATCGCGAAAGCGATCCACCACTTGGCGGTGGCTCGGCGCTCGAGAGGCGCCGCGATCTCGCGAGTCACGTCCTCGTAGCTCGGCTCGCCCGAGATCAAGCAATCACTCGTCGCCATGGGTGTTTCCTTCTTGCTCGCGATTCCGAACTCGAGCGAGGTAGCTGACCGATGGCTCCACTCCGAGCTCCTCGAGCACTCGAAAGGATCGGGGTGTTGATTCCAGCCGGGCGACGTCGCTGCCGTCGGCGACGACATCACCGAACGTGATCGCCTGGGCGGGACAGCTCTGCTGACACGCGGTCTCGACCGTGAAAGCGTCCCTTCCGTCTCGCCGCGCCTCGATGCGTGCTCCCTGGATCCGCTGCACGCAAAACGTGCATTTTTCCATCACGCCTCGCGATCGAACGACGACGTCCGGGTTGAGCACGAGTCGCTCTACCGGGTCCGTCGGTTCGAGATCGAACCAGTTGAAACGGCGCACCTTGTAGGGGCAGTTGTTGGCACAGTAGCGGGTTCCCACGCAGCGGTTGTAGACCTGCTGATTGAGACCGTCTTCGCTGTGGACCGTGGCGGCGACGGGACAGACGGTTTCGCAGGGCGCGTTGTCGCATTGCTGGCAGATCATGGGTTGGAAGACGACGTCGGGGGAGTCCTCTGGACCTACGAAGTAGCGATCGATTCGGATCCAGTGCATCTCCCGTTGGAGCACGACCTCGTCCGCCCCGACGACGGCGACGTTGTTCTCGCTCTGGCAGGCGACGATGCAGGCCGAGCACCCCGTACAGGCGTCGAGGTCGATGACCATTCCCCAGTGCGGCGACTTCCTCTCGCGCTCCGGCCACAAAGACGCGTCCGGAAAATGAGGACGGTGGACCTCCTCGTCGTAGCTCGAAAGCTGATGGACGATGGGGCGTCCGAGGGTGTCGGAGTGGACTTGAACCAGGGGTAGCGCCTCGCGTCCCCCTGTGCGCTTCACTTCGGCGGTGGGGGCCGTGAACCGGAGACGGCCGGATTCGAGAGAGGCGAGCGGCATCGCGTCATGGTGTGGGACGTCGCCATAGCCGAGCGGGACCCCGATGACTCCGGGGTGCTGGCCGGGCATGAGGAGGGCCGGAATCGAAACGCTGCCTCTCGCGGTGCTCACTTCCACGATGTCTCCGTCCGCGATGTTGCGCGCGCGCGCGGTCTGAGGCGCAATGCGCACGGTGGGCACCCACGCCGTCCGCGTCAAGGGGTCGGGAAGCTCTCTGAGCCAAGGGTTGTTCTCGTGGCCGCCGGTTCGTGTCCCGATCTCCGAGATGAGCTCGATCTCGAGACCGTCCTCCGAACGCGGAAGAGCTCCGAAAGTGGGGAGGGGGGGCACGTACGGGGCGTGCTCCACCGTTTGAGCCTCTTCGAGCTCGAACGGCCCAGCGGTTCGTACCCGTTCGCTCCATTCGCCGCGGTGGCTCCATGCGGCTTGCAGATGCCGGCGCCAGTCGGTTTCGCGAGCACCGCTCCAATAGAGAAAGTTCTCGAAGCCGTGCCGGGTCGCGAACAGCGGTCGCACCGACGGCTGCGCGAGGCTCGTCGCACGGGCGCGCGGCTCGAGATCTTGCCAGCTCTCGAGCTCGTGGTGCGACGCGGCGACGGCCTGACAAGCCTCGGTCGTCTTGGAGGCGCGGCAGCCGATCGCAACGCTCAAGGGCAGGGCCCGTATCGCATCGGTCAGCTCCGGAAACGCCCGGAGGATGTCGATATCGTGGAGGAACAGCGCGCCGACACGGCCGTTCTCCAGCTCGTGGACGAGCTGCTCGAGCTCGCGATCCAGTCCCTTCGACGAGAGCGAAGGGCGCTCGAGATCCAAAGTACTCTCTTCGTTGCCAAGCAGGCGGTTGGTCCAGGCGACGGCGAGCTGGCTATCGCGGTCGTTGTCGCCGCTGAGCACGAGGCTATGACCACGGTGTTCGAGCAGCTCCGACGCGAGCCGTGAGCTGCGCTCCGACGGACGGCGCTCCAAGTAGTCGGCGATAGATCGAGCTTCATCACTCTCGCCCGTCGCTGCAACGGCCTCGGCGACGCGGCCTAAGATGTCGAGCGTGATCTCCCTCCGTTCGCCGAGTGACGCGGGCCACCGTTCGTCCGCGTGGGCCCCGGTCAGGGAATAGCCGCCTTCGATCTGCACGTGGCGCGCCGCGCCTCTCGTCGCGGAAGCGCGTCGGCGCTCGGACCAGGCCGCCGTATGGGCCACGGGCTCGGCCCCGGTGCCGAACGGATCCGCCGCGAGACTCACGACGAGGTCCGCGCGCTCGAATCGGTAGGCGGGTTGCAAAGAGCGTCCCGTCAGAATCTCGTACGCCTCGAGGAGGGCAGAGGGCTTGTCGGGGTCGATGTCGTGCTCGACCCATCGGCCGTCGTGCCCCTCGAGGAACGAATCGATGGCCGCACGGCCCGTCGGGCTCACGATCGTCTTCGAGAGCACTCTGACGACGAGCCCCGAAGAGAGGCGGTCGCGCACGTGCCGATCCAACGTGGACCACGTCGTTGGTTTGCCCTCGAGGGCGGGCGCCGTGAGGCGGGAGGGATCGTAGAGCGAACGCAGCGACGCTTGACCGATGGCACAAAGCCCACCGCGAGAGCTCGGGTGTTCGCGGTTTCCCTCGATCTTGACCGGTCGTCCGGCAACGACCTTCACGACCGTACCGCAGCTCGCGGTGCATGATTGACAGGTGCTGCGATAGAAGGTCGGAACGCCAGGCGTGATCTCTTCGGGCGGTACGAGGTACGGCATCGCCTGGCGAACGGGAAGCCGTTCACAAGCGGCGAGAGAAGCCGCGCCTAGCCCGAGGGCTTTCAGGAAAGCACGGCGGCTGGCGATCTCGCTTTGCACTGTGGGCCTCAGTGATGACAAGTGCTGCAATCCGTGAGACGACTCTCGCGCGAGGACGTCTCCCCGAGAAGTGTCGGTTGCTCGCGATGGCAGTCGAGACACCAGCCCATCGTGAGCGACGCGTCCTGTCTTACGAGCGCCATTTCCTGGATATCCCCATGGCATGTCTGGCACTCGACGTCCGCGCTGATGTGAATGCTGTGGTCGAAGAAAGCGTGGTCCGGCAGTCGGTGGACTCGGACCCACGGGATGGGTTCGTTCTTCTCAATCGCTTGCGCGATCTTGACGACCTCGGGATGCTCTCGTCGTACCTGTCCATGGCAGTTCATGCAGATCTGCGCGGCTGGAATTCCGGCATAGCGTCCGCGCTCGGCGCCGAAGTGGCAGTACTGGCACTCGATCTGGAGTTCCCCTGCGTGGACGGCGTGGGAGTAGACGACCGGCTGGCTCGGTTGATAGCCCTGATTGGTGGGCTCGCAGCCTATCGCGCATGCACACGCGGCGAGGACGACGCACGACCTCAACATGATTTCTCCGCGTTCTTTCTCGCGTAGAACCACCAGTTCACCACTAGACAGCTCGCGTAGTAGACGGCGAATCCGTAGAGCGCGACTTCGGGCGTTCCCCGCTCGATCTGTGTTCCGAAAACGCGCGGGATGATGAATGCTCCGTAGGCGGCGACCGCGGAGATCCAACCGAGAACCGGCCCGGCGAGCTTCGGCTCGAAGATGATCGGAACCATGCGAAACGTCGAGCCGTTACCGATTCCCGTCGTTACGAAGAGCAGGAGAAACAGGAGCAGGAACGGGAGGAAGTGCTCTTCCGGGCGAGCGCTCTCGCCCGCGAGGCGCACGTAGTAGGCGACGCCGATCGTGGATGCGATCATGACGATCGTGTCCCAATGAGTGACGCGAGCACCACCCAGCCGATCCGAGAGCCAGCCGCCGACCGGTCGTATCAGTGAGCCGACGAGGGGGCCGAGCCAAGCGTAGGCCAACGGGTTCGGCGCGTTCGGGTTCAAGGAGCCATCGGGCAAAGAGCCGTAGACGTCCTGGATGAGCTTCGGAAAGGCTGCCGAATAGCCGATGAACGAACCGAACGTCATGGTGTAGAGCCAGGTCATGACCCAGTTGTGCTTCTTTCCGAAGATCGCGAACTGCTGACGCAAGTTGTCCTGCACCGGCCTTGGCGTCGCGTAGCGCATCATCGCAACCGTCAGAGCGATCGTGATCGGCAACACGAGCCACATATTCCAACCGCGCCCGAGGAGGAGGAAGAGGCCGACGGCCGACGTTGCCAGTCCGAGCAGCGACAGCCAAAGCATCTTGAGGATGGCCGGCCCCGCCGGGCCGACGTCGTGGACGTTGTTCATGCCGAACCAGGCGACCAGCGCGAGAAGGGCTAGAACCGGAACCCAGATCAATCCCGCGTTCTGAATCCAGACCGACGCGCCGCCGAGCTCTTCCGGGAGCGTGCGTGGTTCGCCGCCGAGGGCGCCGAACAAGCCGAACGTCATCACGAAGGGAAGCGCCACTTGCATGATGCTGACCCCGACGTTTCCGAGACCGGCATTGAGCCCGAGCGACAGACCTTGCATACGTTTCGGGAAGAAGAAGCTGATATTCGACATCGAGGACGCGAAGGCGCCGCCTCCGATGCCCGACAGCGCTGCGAACAGCGCGAAGGTGAAGTAGCTCGTCTCCGGATCCTGGAGAGCCATGCCGACACCGAGCGACGGTACGATGAGGAGAGCGGTCGTGACGGCGATGACGTTGCGGCCTCCGCATAGCGCTATGAAGAACGAGTTCGGGATGCGAAGGGTCGCACCCGCGAGACCCGCGATCGCGGATAGCGTGTAGAGCTGGTCCCGGCTGAAAGGAAAGCCGAGGTTCTGCATTTGCACCGTGATGATGGACCAGTAGAGCCAAACCGCGAACCCACACAGAAGGCAGGGGATCGAGATCCACAGATTTCTGAAGGCGATCGACTTTCCGGTCGACTGCCAAAAGTCGGACTCTTCGGGCTCCCAGCGGTCGAGATGGACTTTCATGGAGTCACCGGTGTTCCGTGTGACGGGGCTTCGATTTGCTGGGCCAAGTGCGGTGCGTGGGTTGCCATCATCCGCCGGACGACGACGTGCATCCATAAGAGACAGACGATGGCCAGGATGAAGAACAGCATCCAGCATCCCGTCCACAGGCCGGTGCCCCGAAGCAGATAGCCGAAGACGATCGGACAGATGAAGCCCCCGAGGCCCCCGAGCACGCCGACGATCCCTCCAACGACACCGACGTCCTTGGGGAAATAGGTGGGGATGTGTTTGTAGACCGCTGCTTTACCGATTCCCATGAGGATGCCGACGATGAAAGCGAGTCCCGTGAAGATCCAGATGTTCGCCTGAAAATAGATGTGCGTGACCCCGCGGGCGACGAGCTCGCGTCGCTGGACCTCATCTCCCGGGCTCACGACCGCCTCTTGCCAGAAGCGGGACTGGGGAAAGACGAGGGTTCGGGAGTCGAAAGCCTCCATCATGGGCTCTGGCCGGAGGGCGTAGCTCTGGTCACCGACGACGACGGCATCGGCCTCGACGGAGGCCACGGTGCCGGGTCGAGCTGCCATGACGCCCTCGCCGGGTGCGTAGATGTCCATTCGGGGCACGACCAGCAGGAAGCACGCGACGGCGCACCCACCGAGGACCCAGTACATCACGGTGCGGGCACCGAACTTGTCCGACAGCCAGCCTCCGAGCGCCCGGATGATGCCCGAGGGGAGCGTGAAGATCGAAGCCAAGAACCCTGCCGTCGCCACGCTGACGGTGTAGACGTTGACGTAGTAGGGGATCAGCCATTGGGCGAGTGCGACGAAACCCCCGAAAACGAGGAAGTAGTACAACCCGAAGCGCCAGACCTGGAGGACCTTCAAAGGCGCGAGACGTTCGCGAAGCGTAAGTTCGTGTCCGTGGTCCACCTTCTTCGAGAACGTGAGGAGCCAGAACACGAAGGCCATGACGAGCAGTCCGGCAGCATAGAGCCTCGGCAAGCTGCGCCATCCCTCGAGACGCGTTGCGCCCTCGGTGAGCCACGTCAGCATCAGTGGAGCTCCCATGCTCGTCAGCGCGGCGCCTGCGTTGCCGGCGCCGAAAATGCCGAGCGCCGTACCTTGTTGGTGTGAGGGAAACCAGATCGACGTGTAGGCGATGCCGACGGCGAACGAAGTCCCGGCGAGGCCGAACCCCAGGCCCGCGAAGACGAAGTGCCAGAAACTGTCCGCGAAGCTTGCCAGAAACGCCGCGCCCGCGGTGATCAGCATGATGACCGTGAACACGATGCGCCCGCCGTATTTGTCGGTCAAGACTCCGACGGGAAGGCGGAAGATCGACCCGGTGAGAACGGGAATTCCGATGAGCCAACCCATCTCCGCCTTGTCGAACGCATAGACGCGATTTCCCACGAGGAAGGTGATGAGAACACCGTTCATCATCCATACGGCGAAGCACACCGTGAACGCGAGCGTGTTCATCGTGAGGACTTGATATGCCTTGCGCTTATCGGTCACCGCTACGCTCCGAAACGTCCGAACCCTCGATGGCGATTCCAGATCACGAGCTGCAGAGGTCGCCACAGATAGGGGACCGGGGCGACGAGCACGTGCACGAGGCGTGTGAAGCTGAAGATGGCGAACAGAACGAACGCACCGACGACGTGGAGCTTCGCCATCAGATGGAGCTCCGAGACGCGCTGGATGTCAGGCTGGAACTTCGCGACCGACCATAGATATGGGACGATCGTCTGCGTATACCAAGCACTTCCCCAGCGAAGATACAAGGCCACCCAGAGCCCGGTGACGATCTGAAACAGGAGGACGACATAGACGAGAACGTCGACCCACGACGTATTGCTGCGAAGGCGTGGAGTGGAGCCCCGGCGCACGATCAGCCCGACGAGTCCCACTAAGGTCAGCACCGCGGCCACGAGCGCCGTCGTTTCGAGCACGAAGAGGCGCGCGGGGATGGTGTTCCAGAGGACCACCTCACGTGGGAACAGGAAGCCTACGAGGTGGCCGAAGAACAGCGTGAGAACTCCGATGTGGAAGGGGACCGAGCCCCAAAACAGCTTGTCGGACTCCAGGAACTGGCTCGAGAGGCTCGAGAAGGTGAACGGATCGCGGCGGTAACGCTGGATCGAGACCAGCAAGAACAAGACCACCGCGACGTAGGGGAGAGCGGCAAAACAGAGAACGTCAAGCATGGAGCACGACTCCTTTCCGAGCGTCGTGATCGATCTTCCCCACTGGAACGAGCTCCAGAATCACTGCGCGGAGCGTGATGAGGACCGACGTCCAGGGGTCGGTGGCGTCTTCGAGCGCGGTCACGATCTTGTCGAGACCGGGCACGATGATGAACGCGACCAAGAGCTTGCGGTCCTGCTCGTCATGCATGCGGGGGAGCAAGCGCAGCACGGTCGGGAGAAAATCGGGCAGCTCGTGCGCGAAATCCAGCCGGGCCGCGGTGAGCTCGCGCACGAGTCCGGCGAGGAGCTCGCCTCTTTCGTAAGCGTCACCGAACAGGTGATAGCCGAGGTGTAGGCTGCAGACGGGGGAGAGGTCGAACAGCTGCGTGTAACGCTCCTCGGCCACCGCCTCACCCTCGCGTTCGAGATAAGCCGCGAGGTCTTTCATGGCCTCGCCGAGTCGAGCCATGGCTTCCGAGGCGTCCGGTCGGGGCTGTCGTGCCGGTGTGGCTTTCCCCTCGAAGTCCGCGCCGGGGTATTCGAGGCAGGTCGCAACCGCCTCGAGCAGCTCACGATCCTCTGTTGTCATCTGACTCATGGTTCAGGCTCCTCGTTCCGGGCCACGGCGAAAGCCGACACCGGCACCCTTCGCTTCCAGAGAATCGCCGAGGAGCTCGATGGCCTCCTCGCGGTGCATCGGCGGGATGACGAAGCGGTCGTCGACGGTGGCGAGCGACGTCAGACGGTAGATGGCCTCGGCTTGCTGCTCGTCACAATCGGCTTGCGCGAGCGCTTCACGCACCAGATGCTCATCGAGATCGCCGACGGTTTTTTGGCGCCGATAGAGGCGAACCGCTTGTTGCTTCTCGAGCGCGTAGCGTACGACCCCCTCGTTGCCGCCGCCGAAGAGACTCGCCATGTACTGAATCGGCAGGCGATGACGGTCCATCTGTCCGAGAAAGGCCTCCATCGAGGTGTCATAGCCGCCGTCGCTCATCTTCGCGAGCACCGGCAGGAGCGGCGGGACGTAGAACAACATCGGCATCGTCCGATGCTCCGGATGGAGCGGCAGCGCCAAGCCCCATTCCTTGACGAATCGCCAGACCGGCGACCGCCGGGCGCTATCGAGGATGTCCTCGTCCAGGCCGTTCTTCTTGGCGCCTTCGATCGTCTTCGGGTCGTTCGGGTCGAGAAGAAGATCTCGCTGCGCTTCGACGAGCTTCGTGGGATCGTCGATAGAGGCGGCCTCCTCGATGCGGTCGGCGTCGTAGAGCATCATGCCGAGGTAGCGGATGCGGCCCACGCACGAATGAAAGCATGCGGGCGCCTGGCCGCTCTCGAGCCGCGGGTAGCACAGGATGCACTTCTCGCTCTTTCCGGTCGACCAGTTGAAATAGGTCTTCTTGTAAGGGCACGCCGTGACGCAGAATCGCCACGCGCGGCACTGCTCCTGGTTGAGGAGAACGATGCCGTCCTCGCCTCGTTTGTACAGAGCCCCGGACGGGCACGCCGCGACACAGGTGGGATTCATGCAGTGATTGCAGATTCTCGGGACGTAGAAGAACACTAGCTTCTGGACCTCGAAGATGGCTTCGCGATCCTCCGCGGAGAGACTCTGGAGATTGGGGTCGTTGGCGGCGTAGATGTTCGAGCCACCGAGGTCATCGTCCCAGTTCGGCCCCGCTTCGATGTCCATGGGCTTTCCCGTGATCATCGAGACCGCGCGCGCGGTGGGTTGATCCGCGCCCTCCGGGGCATTGATGAGGTCTTCGTATTTGAACGTGAAGGGTTCGTAATAGTCGTCGATCGTGGGTAGGTTCGGGTTGTGAAAGACGGTGAGTGCACCTCGGAGTTTTCCGACGGCGCGGACTTCGATCCCATCCTTCTTTTTTTCCCAACCGCCCTTGTATTTCTCCTGGTCCTCCCATGCGGTCGGATAGCCCGTGCCGGGCTTGGTCTCGACGTTGTTCCACCACATGTACTCGGCACCGGGCCGATCCGTCCAGACGTTCTTGCATGCGACCGAGCAGGTGTGGCACCCGATGCACTTGTCCAGGTGAAACACCATAGAGACTTGGGATCTGACGTCCATCTAAAACTCCACCTTCTCGAGCTTGCGCACTCGTACCGAAGTGTCCCGGTTCACGCCGGTCGGTCCCCAGTAGTTGAAGTGATACGTAAACTGCCCGTAGCCGCCGACCATGAGCGATGGCTTCAACCGGACTCGGGTCAAACTGTTGTGTCCGCCGGCGCGCCGGTTCCCCCGAAGTGGCGACTTCGGTACGCTGATGGTGCGCTCGGGCGAGTGGTAGATGATGCAAATTCCCCTCGGGATACGAGCGGATACGGCGGCTCGGGTGCAGACGACCCCGTGGTCGTTGTGAACCTCGACCCAGTCGTTGTCGACGACGCCGATGGACTCGGCATCCGTGTCGTTCATCCAGAAAGGGTCGATACCGCGCGACAGCGTCAACATGCGGTGGTTCTCTGAATAGGTCGAGTGGATGTGCCACTTGCCGTGAGGCGTCAGGTAGTTGAGCATCAAGCCGTCTTCGGCGCTCTCTCGGAGATCTCCGAAGGCTGCGGGCAACGGCACCGGCTTGTAGGTGGGCAAGTTCTCGCCGAAATCGATGTAGCCGGAATGGTCCAGGTAGAGGTGCTGGCGTCCGGTGAGTGTGCGCCACGGCGTTAGCCGTTCTATCTGAGTCGTGAAGGCCGAATAAGAACGGCCGTCAGTAACGAGTCCGGACCAGCACGGGCTGTTCAGAATGCGCCGCGGCTGGGCTTGAAGATCGCGAAACGTCGCTCGAGCACTACGCGACCCCTCGGCCAAGTCCGTTAGCGGTACGCCGGTCTTCTTCTCGAGAAATTGGTAGCCCCGGTAGGCAATCTCACCGTTGGTTTCAGGCGCGAGCAGGAGAATCGCGTCGGCCGCATCCTTGGCCTCAGCGATCGATGGAAGTGTCTCCCCCTCGACCTCGACGACGGGACCGACCTCCTTGAGTCGGTCGTAGAAGTCGCCGACGTCGAGCTGCACGCCGTGCGCGCCGATGTGGCGCATCGCGGGTCCCAGTGACTTGAAGCGTTGTCCGACGCGTCGGTAGTCGCGGGTGACGATTTTGAACCCGGGCATGGTCTTGCCCGGGATGGGCTCGCATTCACCCTCTTTCCAGTCTCTGATTTCGGTCTGGGAAATTTCCGCCGGCGTATCGTGCGCGAGCGGGGTCATGACGAGGTCTTCGACCGGCTCCGGAAAGTGCCGCATGGCGAGCTCGGAGGTTTTGACGGCGATGGCCTTGAAGAGGTCCCAATCCGATCGGGATTCCCACGCCGGAGGAGTGGCCTCCGAGAGCGGATGGATGAACGAATGGAGGTCGGTCGAGTTGAGGTCGTCCTTCTCGTACCAGGTTGCGGCCGGCAACACGATGTCGGAATACAGCGCGGAGGTATCCATCCGGAAGTTCAGATCCACGATGAGATCGAACTTTCCTTCGGGTGCTTCTCGCCACACGACCTCTTTGGTTGAGCCGGAGGCGCGCTCTTTCGCGATGGTGTTGGTGTGGGTGCCGAGGTAGTGCTTGAGGAAATATTCGTGGCCTTTGGCGCTCGACATGAGCGCGTTGCCGCGCCAGATGTACCAAGTCCGGGGCCAGTTCTCGGGGGCATCCGGGTCTTGGACCGCGAACTTGAGATCATCCGTGCGGAGCCGATGCACCACGTGCTCGATGACCTCCGCTTCGGTGGCCGCGCCCGCTTCTCGGGCCTTGCGGACGACCTCGAAACTGCTCTCGTTGAACTGGGGGAAGAAGGGGAGCCAACCGTTGCGTACCGCTTTGATCTGAAGGTCGATCGTATGACCTTGTGCGAGCGATGCTTCACCGGGTACGGGGTGATATTCGGTGAACTCGCGCTCGTAGCGCCATTGGTCGCTGTTCACGTAGTGCCATGATGGAGCGTTCTGCAGACGCGGCGGGCTCGCCCAATCTCGAGCGAACGCGATGGACGACCAGGGTGCGATCGGCGCCAGCTTTTCCTGTCCAACGTAGTGATTGAGGCCGCCACCGTTCTTGCCTACGCAGCCGGTGAGAATCAGGCAGACGATCCCGGCCCGGTACATGAGGTTGTTGTGGTACCAATGGTTGACGCCCGCACCGATGATGATCGAGCATTTGCCGTCCGTGACCTCGGCCGTCTTGGCCCACTCCCGCGCGAAACCGAGGACGGTCTTGCGATCGATCCCCGTCCAGCTTTCCTGCCACGCGGGCGTGTAGCTGAGCTCGGAGTCGTCGTATGAGGAGGGATATTCGCCCTCGAGTCCGCGTGGAACCCCATAGCGAGCCATGAGGAGGTCGAACACGGTCGTCACACGGACTTCGCTGCCGTCCGAGAGACGCACCCGCTTGGCGGGAACACCGCGCAACACGAGCCCGTCCGACTCGTACTGCTCGAGCTCGATGAGTGGTTCCTCATCGTAGTCTTCGATGAAACTGAGCACGGGGTCGATGGGTTCACCGGACCTCGCGTCCTCGAGTTTCAAGTTCCACTTGCCGGGCTCCTCACCCCAGCGGTGGCCCATGGTGCCACCCGGCATCCTGGGCTCGCCCGTCGTCCGATCGAGCACCAGGAACTTCCATTCCCCGTTCTCTTCGTCGGCATAGCGCTCGAGTCGTCCGGCTCGAAGCATCTTGCCCGCTCGAAACCCGCGGGAGGTGGGCGTGAGCTCGACCAGAAAGCCGGAGTCGCTGTACTGCTTGAGGTATGCGTCGAAGGCCGGCGTGCGTCGATCGTGATAGAACTCTTTCAAGATCACGTGGGCGGCGGCTAGCCAGAATGCCCCGTCCTGGCCCGCGTTGATCGCGACCCACTGGTCGGCGAACTTGCTCACCTGCGAAAAATCGGGTGAGAAGACGACGAGCTTCGAGCCGTTCTGGCGGGCTTCGGGAATGAAGTGACAATCCGGCGTCCGCGTCATGTTCAAGTTCGCGCCCATGACCGCGATCATCTTGGAGTGATACCAATCGGCGCTCTCGGCGACGTCCGTTTGTTCGCCCCACGTCTCCGGCGAGGCGGGAGGGAGGTCACAGTACCAGTCATAGAATGAGAGGTTGACCCCGCCCATGAGCTGGAGCATGCGCGAACCGCCCGCGTAGCTGAGCTGGCTCATGGCGGGGATCGGGGAGAAACCGACGATCCGATCCGGCCCGTACTTCTTCGCCGTGTAGATGTTCGCTGCCGCCGCGATCTCTATGGCTTCGTCCATGGATGCGCGCCGAAAGCCACCCTTGCCGCGCGCTCGCTGGTAGCGGCGCCTCAGCTCGTCGTCCGCTTGGATGGACTCCCACGCGGACACGGCGTCTTCGTGTTTGGCACGGGCTTCGCGCCAAATGTCGAGTAGGGCACCGCGGATGTAGGGGTATTTGATACGGATGGGGCTATAGAGGTACCAAGAGAAGGAGATGCCACGCTGGCATCCTCGAGGCTCGTAGGGAGGGATCGCCGGGTCGAGGCGGGGATAGTCGAGCGCTTGCATCTCCCAGGTCACGATGCCGTCTTTGACGAAGATGTCCCACGAGCATCCGCCGGTGCAGTTCACTCCGTGCGTCGAGCGCACGACGTTGTCGTGCTGCCAGCGATTCCGGTAGAACTCCTCCCACGCCCGCGTCTTGGGACTGAACAGATCCTTGATCCACTTCATCGAAGCATCTCTCCTCGTGCTGCCGGACTCGGTCCGGTTAGCGGTTTTCGGACACCCTTCAACCGGCGGCGCCACAACGCGTTGAGCACCACGAGAACGCCTATGGCACCGAGAACACCGAAGAGAGGAAGGCTCGCTTTGTCCCTCTCGGAATCGCCGCCCCGATTCGCCTCGTACAGAAACGACCTCAGCGCGAAGACTTCCTCGGCGTCTAGTGGGTGATCGACGAAGATCTTGTTCATGAGCGGGAACGACGGATTCTTGAGAGCCGCGTCCAGCCCCTCATCCCCGAGCCTCGCGAACACATGAGTGAGATCGGTGGCCAGCGTTCCGCCGGGGACGAACGTGTTCAGCCCCGCGACGTTGTGGCACGAGACGCAGGCCACCGCTCCGCCCGCGGTCCGTTCTCGTCCCGTGAAAAGCGCTTCGCCTCTGATGAAATCCGCGTCGGCCGCTTCCGTGACCGGGGTGAACTTCCCGACGAGATCGCAGGGAGTGGCCGAGCACCGTGCGATGAGCTCGACGAGGCTTTCGACCTGCTCCGAGGTCAAGCCCAGATCGGGCATCCTCACGTTGTTGAACTCGACGAGCAGCTGGCGGGCGTCCGCGTCGCGGCCGAGTAGTTGTGACGGCACCTGTATCATCTGGCGGAGCCAGTCGGGGTCGCGACGTTCGTGGACCCGCTCGAGATCCGGCCCCACTCGCTCTCCTTTTCCGACCGTGTGGCACGAGGCACACTTCGCGACGAACAGCTCGACGCTTGGGTCGGGCTCATCGGCGACGCTTGGGGGCACCGTTCGAGGCTCCGGTTGTTCGGCTCGAACCGGCGCGGGCGACACCGCCGGCTCCTGAGCCCACAGGTGAGAGTCGAGGAGCGGGATGAGCAAGACCACCCACGCCGCGGAAACTCTCTTGGGATTCATTGCTCTCACGTTCGTCTCCTCTTGCTCATTCACTAGAGCAAGACACGTACCAGCTCCGAATAGCGGAAAGGTCTCCAAAATCGCACGGGGATGTGATTCCGGCTCTCAAACTTGAGAGTTTGGAGCTCTTGACTCCCTCAGAATTGAGAGCGTCTTCGAAGCGGCCTGGGCTCCGGAGTGTTTGGGAAGGGAAGACGTGTCTGGAGCTCTAATCGCCTCGAAGGCCTAGCTTCTCGAGGCGTCGATACAGAGTTGCGGGAGAGATGCCGAGCTCGCTCGCGACCTTCTCCCGGCTCCCTTCACACAGACGAAGCACCATCGCGATATGCGATCGCTCCGCTCTCTCGATCGCGTGTTCGAGACCGAGCCCTGCGTCGGAACGGCTCACGTCCGGAGGGAGTTGCTCTAGGTCGATGCGCCCATCGTCGGCGAGGATGAGCGCCCGTTCGAGCACGTTCGAGAGCTCCCGCACGTTGCCCTTCCACGGGTGGTGGGAGAGGGTCCGCATCGCCTCGGCCGTCACGAGTGGCGCGCTGAACCCGCTCCTGTTCGCGTGGCGCTCCAGAATTTGATGGACGAGTGCGGGGACGTCTTCGGGTCGTTCTCGCAACGGCGGTACCCGAATCTGAAGCACATTGAGGCGGTAGTAGAGATCTTCGCGAAAGGTCTCATCCTCCACCATTTGGCCCAAGTCGCGATGCGTTGCGGCCATGATGCGCGCCTCGAACGGAACGGTCCCGTCGTTGCCTAGCGGCTGGACTTCACGCGACTCGAGCACCCGTAGGAGCTTGGCCTGCACGGCCGGTGACAGCTCCGCGATCTCGTCCAAGAACACGGTCCCGTTCCCCGCGGCTCGGAGCAGGCCGTCGCGACGGCGCTCGGCTCCGGTGAAAGCGCCTTTTTCATGCCCGAAGAGCTCGCTTTCCACCATGTTCTCGGGCACCGCTGCAATGTTGACGGCAAGAAACGGCTCGTCGTGAGCTGCGCTGGCTCGATGGATGGCTCGGGCGATGACCTCCTTGCCCGTGCCCGTCTCACCGGTGAGGAGCAACGTTGCCATCGTCTTGGCGGCGCGATCGACCCACTCGAGGACGTCCCGCATGACGGGCGAGTTGGCGAACAGCTCGTGATTGGCGTTTCGCTGCTGGAGAGCCCGTCGAAGGAGTGCGTTCTCCTGGATCAGCTTCTTATGTGCGAGCAAGCCGCGAACCTTACGCTCGACCTCCTCGAGAATCAGCGGCTTCAGGAGATAATCGTGGGCACCCACGCGAAGGGCTTCGACGGCCGACTCGACCGAGGCGAACGCGGTGATCAAGAGAACGACGATCTCCTCGTTCAGCTCGTGAGCCTTGCGCACGACGCTCAGCCCATCCATACCCGGCAACCGTAGGTCCGTGATCAAGAATACGTACGTCTCGGCTGCTAGCTTGTTGACCGCCTCCTCACCCGAGGCGGCAACGTCGACGCGGAATCCGGTCCGGCCGAGATACTGCCTGAGCGCCTCTCTCTGCGCTCGCTCGTCCTCGACGACGAGGACTCGTTCGGCTCCGCTGCTCATTCGGGGCTCGCGTTCCCGGCCACCACACCGTCGGCTTCGGAGAGTCGAGCCGCAGGGATGCTCACGATGATGGTCGTGCCGTGTCCCAGAGAGCTGTGAAGCTCCAGGCTCCCTCCCGCCGCTTCGATGATGTCCTTCGTGATGCTCAGGCCCAGCCCAGTCCCTTTGCCTTCTTCCTTCGTCGTAAACAGCGGTTCGATGCACTGTTTCAGCGTCGACCGATCCATGCCGATCCCGGTGTCGTGGATGCGCAGCGCGACGACGTTTCCCGCCGGCTGGATCTCGATGCGAAGCGTTCCTCCGTCAGGCATGGCGTCGACGGCGTTGATGAGCAGGTTCAGAGCGACCTGAACCAAGTGGTCCTCGATCATGAACACCGCGGGAGTGTCGTCATCGAACGAGTTCACCAGGCTTATGGACTGCATCCGTCGGTCGTGACGCAAGAGCCGAACCGCGTCCTCCACAACGGCTTGGACCGATACGAGACAAGCCTCATCACGACGCCTGCGAGCGAAGTTGACGATCTCGTGCAGAATCCGATGGAGGCGCCGCACTTCGTGATGAATCGTGTCGAACACTTCCGTCGTCTCGCCGGCGAGGTTTTCGCGGTCGAGGAGCTGAAGCTGGGCGTCGATCGAGGAGAGGGGATTCCCCATATCATGCGCGACTTCGGCTGCGAGCAAACCGAAAGCCGCCATTTTTTCTTGATGCAGGAGTCGGGCCTCGAGTTTCTTCTGCTCGGTCACGATGTGCTCCACGAGCAGCACGTAGTCGTCGCCGTCGCCCAGGGATAGTGGGTGGCATTCGACCTCCAGCACCTCTCCGGTTCGAGGATCGCGTCTTTGTCCGATGCGGCCGACTCCTTGGCCCGCGAAAGATTCGACCGCCGGGCATGACGCGCAGACATCGTCGCGCGCGGCCAGGGCTTCGTAGCATAGCCGGCCGCGAAGCACGCCCCCATGGACGTCTTCGGCGGTGCGGTTCGCTTGGACGACGTTGAATCTCTTGTCCAACACCACGAGCGCAGCCGGGGTCGCATCCACGATCAACTGGAGCATCCGTTGAGCGTCCCGGAGCTCCTGCGTGTGCCGTTCAACGGCGTCTTCGAGCGCGCTCGCGCGACGTCGGCTCCGCCCATAGACCGAACGACCGATGAGTGCCGCCGTGATCAGGCTGGACGAGATCCCACGGGCGTAGTGCATCTGGTGAGCGCTCTCGTCCGATGCCGCGAACTGGGTCTCGATGAATTCCCACACGAGAAACGTCATCAAGACCGAGACGCCGGCGACCGCGGCGAGCCTCACCGCGTCCTCGACCCATGGCGTCGACTGTTGCGGGGACATTCCAGCTCCTCCGAGACCTTACATAGCAAAAGCTGTTCCAAGCGGCCACATGTGCGAACCCCTGTATTTATGGACCGTTGGCGATACTGGCTAGCCTCGGACTGCGTGTTTTGACGCGCGCTTTGGGGTCGTGCCACGAAGATTGGGGAAAATGTCAGGGACGCACGAAATCAGTTGACAAGTAAGTAAGTACTTACTTACTATTGGAATATGCCGCGCAAGCCAGGTCACGAACGACGAAGGGAGATCGCGCATGCAGTCCTGCGGGTCATCGGGACTCAAGGCATCGCGTCGCTGACCACGGCAACGCTGGCGCGAGAAGTCGGTGTGACGACGGGCGCACTATTCAGACACTTCGCGACCCTCGACGCGATGCTCGACGAGACGGTCCTCTACGCGCTCGCGGAAATCGAGACGACGTTCCCCGATGACGCCCTTCCGCCGGTGAGGCGACTCTTCGCCCTCGCGGCGAACCGCGTCGAGCTCTTCCAGCGGGAGCCAGGGCTGTCGTGGCTGCTCCGCTCCGACGAGGCCTATCTTCGCTTGCCCGCCGGTGCGAGCGACTCGCTGCGGTCAGCGGTGAAACGCTCGAGAGAATTCCTTCTCGAGGCGATTCGGGATGGGATCGAGGAGGGAAGCATCCGAAGCGACATCCCCGCGGAAGTACTCCTCATCGCGGTCATGGGTGCGATCCACACGCTTTCGGGCATGAGCGGCCTGCATCGTTCGGCACCGGGTCCGCTCTCGATGACGCCTGGCACGGTTCTCGACGGCCTCGAGCGGATGATGGCACCACCGGACATTGCGGATTCGGAATAGGAGATAGCGACATGGAAATGAACGGAAACACTCGAGTAGGTCAGATTGCAGTGGAGCACCCTCTCGCGACGCGGGTCTTCGGGAGACACGACATCGACTATTGCTGTGGAGGCGGTGTGCCTTTGAAGGACGCTTGCGCGAGCAAGAACCTCGAAACGGACGACGTCCTCGCTGAGATCCGCCGCGAAGTCGAGGGCTCGCAGGATAGCGAGGGGCGCTGGGATCGCGCGTCCCTCTCCGACCTCATCGATCATATTTTGACGGAGTATCACGACCCGCTTCGACCGGAGCTAGCGCAACTCGAGGAGATGATGAGTAAGGTCGTGCGCGTGCATGGAGACAAGGAACCCGAGATGCTCCCGAAGCTTTCGACCGTGTTCGAGGGACTCAAGGTCGAGCTCGAGGAGCATATGGCGAAAGAGGAGCAGATCCTCTTCCCCTTGATACAGAGCGGCCGGGGCGCTATGGCTGACGGGCCGATTTCGGTCATGGAACATGAGCACGAAGCCGCCGGCGCGGCGCTACGACGTCTGAGGGAGCTGACGCACGGCTACACCGTACCGGAAAACGCCTGTAACACGTGGCGAGCGCTCTGGCACCGCCTAGAGGAGCTCGAGGCTGCGCTGCACCGGCACATTCACCTCGAGAACAACATCCTCTTTCCGCGAGCGCTCTCGAGCTAGTCGCTCTGTCGGAAGGTCGCGCGACAATCTCTCGGATTCACCCGCCGTTCTTAGATGGACTCCAAGAGCTGCTCGAGATCTCTCTCACTGTTGTAGTAGTGAACCGATATTCGGATACCTGCGCCGCGGGCGGACACGAGAACGTTCGTCTCCGCCAGCCTACCTACGGTGGCGACGGGGTCGTCGACTCCCACCATCGTGATCCCCGAGCCCGGCTTCGAGCGCACCTCCAATCGCTTATCGTGGAGACCACGCCGGAGCGACTCCTGTAGCGATTGAACTCTAGCGTCGATGGCCTCGAGGCCAACCTGCTCGATCAGCTCTAGTGCTCCGCCAAGAGAGGCCACCCCAGCGAATGGCGGATGGCCTAGCTCGAGTCCACGGGCGGTCGTCGTGAGCTCCGTCGAGCGTTCGTCCAAATCGTAAGGCTCCGGCGCGCTCCGCCAGCCGGCGGAGCGTGGTCCGCTCCCGCCGAGGAGTGAGCGCCGCACGTATAGAGGAGCGATGCCGTAGCCGGCGTTCGCCCACTTGTAGCCGCTAAAGACGAGCGCGTCGACCGGTGTTGCGGCCAGATCGATGGGATGGACACCGAAGCTCTGGGTCGCATCGACGACGAGCCGGACGTCTCGCGCCGCACAAATCTCACTGACGCGAGCGAGGTCGAGGCGCTCGCCTGTTTGGTACTGCACGTGGCTCACGGCGAGCACCGACGTCGAAGACGGCAAGTCTTCGATCGCGGCCGTTGATTTCATGAAGTGGAGCCTCCGTCCGCGACTCGACCAGGGGAACGTGACGGAGGGAAACTCGCCATCGAGCACTGCGACCGTGCCGTCGTCGCCCGCGAGGAGGTCGGCGACATGGTTGAGCCCGGAGGACGCGTTGGCGAGGAACGCCACTTCGTCCGGGGTCACACCGAGCATCCGCGCGAGCCGTGCGCGCACGCTCTCCACGCGGCCGAGCCAGAACTCCCAGCCCGTGTCGCCGTGCTCGTAGAACTCGTCGTAGTAATGGCGCACCGCTTCGACGGCTTCGCGGCTCATCGGACCGCCGCCGGCGGTGTTCAAGTAGACCTGAGCCTCGAGAGCTGGAAAGTGCGTGCGGATTTCAGACCAATCCGTCACTTCTTCCTCGCGACGGCGACGAGAGACAGGCCGAACGGTAGAGCTACGCGCGGGATGAGCCGTGCTTCAATCATCAGTGGAATTGCCAATAGCGCGTTGAGCAGCGCTCCGGCTCCCTGGACCTCCGACTCTTCTTTGCCGCCGCCAAGCCAGCTCTCGGCGCGACGGCGTAAGAGAGCCACCGGATAGAGAAAGCAGTTCGCGAAGGACGTGTGCTCGGGCTCGAGACCGGCCGCGTGCAGCTTGCTGATGAGCTCTTGTTTGCCGTAGCGCTGACGCGTGTGAACGGCTTTATCGTGGCTGCTACGGAGTGAGTCGTTCGCGGGAACGCGGATCAACAGCTGCCCTCCCGGTCGTAGCACCCGAGCGATCTCCCGGAGCGCCGCGACGTCATCATCGACGTCGAGGTGGTACAAAACGTCGAACGACGTGACGACGTCGAAGCTCGCTGCCATGAACGGCAACTTCCCGATGTCGGCGCGGGCGAGATGAGGTTGACCTCGCTGATGCGCGAACTTCAAGGCCTCAGGGGAGCGGTCGATACCGACCGCAGACCCGAGTCGTGCGAGTGGCTCGAGCATTCCTCCAGTCCCGCAGCCGGCGTCGAGCACGCGAACGGGGCGGTCTTCGGCCGAGTAGCGCCGAAGCAGCGCGAGCGAGATGCGCTCCATGCCTCGGAACCACCACATCCGCTCCTCGAGCTCGTAGAGACGGCGATATTCCGGAAGCTCCATCTCGATTGATGAGCGCTAGTACAACACTCGGAAGCGGATGGTGTGCGGTACTTGCTTGAGCTCGTCGACGACGCGCCGTGCGTAGGTCTTACTCACGTCGGTGATGACGTAGCCGATGCGCTCCGTTGTCTTGAGGTATTGGCCGAGGATGTTGATGGAGTGCTCCGCCATGACCTGGTTGATTGCGGCGAGGACGCCGGGCTCGTTGCGATGGATGTGGATGAAGCGATGAGCACGCCTGAGGTCGGGAAGCTGCACCCCGGGAAAGTTGACGCTTCCGAAAGAGCTTCCCGTATTGACGAAAGACACGAGCGCTTGGGAGACGAAGGCCGCGATATTGGCTTGAGCCTCCCGGGTGCTGCCGCCGATATGCGGGGTCAAGATGACGTTGTCGAGGCCTTGCAGGGGAGAAGAGAACGGCTCTCCATTGGCCGGGGGCTCCTCCGGGAACACGTCGAGCGCCGCCCCTCCGATACGCCCGTCACGAAGCGCCGCTGCGAGCGCGTTCACGTCCACGACGAAGCCTCGAGAGAGATTCAAGAACAGTGCGCCCGCCCTCATGAAGCGAAGCTCGCGCGCTCCGATGAGGGTCTCGTTGTGCGTCCGTCCGTCCACATGGATGCTCACGATGTCCGCGAGCTTGAGGAGCTCCTTGAGAGACTCACACTTCGTGGCGTTCCCGAGGGGGAGCTTCTCGACGATGTCGTAGTAGTAGACGTCCAACCCCATCGCCTCGGCGAGCACCGATAGCTGCGATCCAATGTTGCCGTAGCCTACGATCCCGAGCTTCTTTCCACGGACTTCGAACGAGCCCGCGGCGGTCTTGTCCCACCGGCCTCCGTGCAACGCCGCCGACTGCGTAACCGCGCGTCGGGACAACATCACGATCTCGCCGATAGCGAGCTCGACCACGCTCCGCGTGTTCGCGTAGGGCGCGTTGAAGACGATGACGCCGTGTTCGGCACAGGCATCGAGGTCGATCTGGTTTACGCCGATGCAAAACGCGCCGATGCCTTTGAGGGAAGGGGAACGCTCTAGGACTCTTCTCGTGATGCGGGTCCCCGAGCGGATGCCTAGGAACGTGACGCCATCGAGCGCGTCGATCAAGGCGTCCTCGGCCAAGCTACCCGGCTGCGTGCTTACGGAGTAGCCCTCCTTGTCGAAGGCGCGCGCCGCCGTCTCATCGATCCTCTCGAGGAGCAATACCCGGATACGCGTCTTCGGGTAGGAAATCGACATCGGGAATTGGTGCAAATAGAGGAACTCGTCGAGACTCGGAAGCACGTGGTCGGCGATCTCCACCACGGGCTCACGTCGTGCGTTCTCGGTAAAAGCATAGAAACGAGTCGCGAGCCCGGCGTCGCGGATTCTGACGTCGCTGAAACCGTCACCGATGACGAACACCTCTCCCTTCAAGCCGAGACGACGCAGCAATCGGGCTTTGCCGTCTTGGTGGACGAGAGGGTTGTGAGAATCGAAGCCGACCACATTGTCGTCCTCATCGAAGAGGAACGTGTTGGCGAAGACGTGGTCGTCCGCACATCCGAGCATCGCCGCCACCGGGAGGATGAACTCACGAAAGCCGTTCGAGACGATGTAGATGTGCTCGTGGTACTGCTTGAAGAAGGCTTTGTTTCGCTTGATGGAAGGTGAGAGCGCTCGTTTGAGCGAGCGCGCGAGCGTGTCGAGATGCTTGCGCTTGGAGTCGGTGAGCTCGAGACGGAGAGCGATTCCCTCGGCCATCGACATCTTGCCGTTCGCCGTGAGCTCGGTGATGCGCTCCACTTCATGCAACCTCGCAGAGCGCTCAGGATGGTTTCTCAGCGAGATCCGGGCCAGCTCCGGGAATGATTCCACCTGGACGATCGTGCTGTCGAAATCGAAGACGTAGTTGCGGTCGTCGCTCACAAATAGATTCCGAGAAATTCGAGAATCTTCTCGACATACGCCCAAGACGCTCCCGGATGGAGATCGTGACGATAGGTCCCACGTGCCTCATCGCCCTTGAAAATGAGCTCGGTCAACGGGTAGCCCGGGCGCCGCCTTAGCGCGTCGAAGAACGCGCGCTTGGTCTCGTACGGAACGAGAGGGTAGAGCTCGCCGTGGAAAGACAAGAGCGGTGTCTCGACGTTCTCGACTCCGGTCAGAGGCGAGAGGGAACGATAGCGCTCGAGATTGCCTCGGAGCGGCCCGAGCTCGCGGTCGAGATAGGTACGCCCCTCGGTATTCGTCTGGCGGTAGAGCTTCTCCAGATCCGGCATGCCGATCGCTTCTACGGCGCATGCGAAGAAGTCGGGGTAGCGAGTGATCGCGGCCAAGGTCAAGAACCCACCATAGCTAACGCCCCATATTCCGACGCGATCGTCCAGAATCTCCGGCCGCTCCACCACGAGGCGCGCGCCCGCGATCAAATCGTCGAGGTCCGACTGACCCCAAGCGGCGTTGTTCAGACTCTCGAACGAGACCCCGTAGCCGGTGCTACCTCGGACGTTGGGGGCGAACACGGCGTAGCCCTGCTGGATGAGCAGCTGCGCAAACGGGTGCCATCCGTTCTTCCACTGGGACGTCGGACCGCCGTGAGGCCTTACGAGCGCGGGCACGGGCTCCTCGGCGCTCGCGGCTTCGGGCAGGTAGAGAAATCCGGTGATCTCCTGCCCGTCGGGCGCCTCGAAGCGAATGAGCTCCGGCCTGGCCAAGCGTCGCACGTCGAGATCCGCCGGGAGCGTATCGCTGACTCGTTCGCGCCCGCCCTCGATGGGGTAGGCCCAAACGTCCCGCGGGTAGTTCCACGCTTCGTAGAGCGCGACGACCGTCGAGCCGTCCTGCCGCCACACGGGATGGGTGTGGACGCCTGCTCGAAGCGTCAACGTCCGGTCTTCCTCGGTCTCCAGATCGTGGAGCTTGAGCCGTACGTTTCCGTCGCGGTTCTCGAGATAAGCGAGCTTGGTTCCGTCCGGGCTCAATGCGGGCTCGGTGAGCTCGTGAGGCGAGTCGATCAGAAGCGTCGGCTCTCCTCTCCCCGCGGGCACTCGGTAGAGTGCTTTTCGTCCGCCTTCGTCCGAGACAAAAATGAGCTCCTGCCCGTCGCCGGACCATCGTGCTCCGTAGCTATCCCCTTGCCACTCTTCGGGAAGTGGGTCTAAAAACTCGTGGCTGCTGCCGTCGATGGGAATGATGCCGATGCGACGGTTGACGTGACGGCCCGACCGGTACGTGAAGGCGATCCGCTTGCCGTCCGGCGACCAGCGGTGGTCGTCCTCGTCGAACGGGTGCCGACTGAGCTGGCGCTGTCGTCCTTCGGGGAGCGTCGTCAACCACAGATCCCAGCCGGTCTCGGTTTCGGGTCGGGTCGAGAGAAACGCGATCTGGGTTCCGTCCGGAGACCAGCGCGGTTTTCTGTCGAGTCCGGTGTGGCGCGTCAGTCTACGTGCGTTCTCGCCGGCCGGGTCGGACATATAGATGTGCCAACGCGTTCCGCGGCTCGCGGCAAACGCGATGCGCTCTCCGTCCGGGGACCAATCGACGTCGCGCTCTCCCAAGCCTCGGCTCGATGCGATGGGCGAGCCTACGGTCTCGTCGTCCGGAATCATCCACAGCGTTTCCTTTCCCAGCACCGACAAGCTGAGTGCGACCCCGGAATCGTCGGGCGCGAGCGCGAAGTCGTGGATGACCGGCGTCTTGAGAATATGAGGGACTGTGAGGAGTGCGTCCGGCGTTACGGGCTCCAGAGGTTCCGGACCGTCGGGCGGGTCTTGTGCGGCACTCACCGCGCTCGAGAGGCAAAGCACGAGCACGAGGCGTTTCATGCCCGGGATTGTAACTGAAATCCCGGCTTACTCCTCACGCGCCAGTTGCGCTTCGATCTTGGCGACGAGCGCATCCGGTGCCTGTTCACTGGTATCCAGCTCGTACTCGGCTTCTCGGTAGAGCGGCTCGCGCTCGACCAAGAGCGCCCGGAGCTCGGCGAGCGGATCCGAACGTCCCGCCATGGGCCTGCGGTCGCCTTGTGCCGCGACGCGTTCGAGATGGAGCTCCGGTCGCGCCTTGAGCCACACCGTCACCGCCGCACGTTTTAGAAGCTCGTAGGTCGGCCGCTCGGAAACGAGGCTGCCGCCGGTGGCGAGCACTGCTGAGGGCTCTTCGGCCAGGAACCGTGACAGTGCTTCCTTCTCCAACCGCCGGTAGTATCTCTCGCCATGCAGGACGAAGATCTCGTCGAGCCCGAGCCCGGCTTGTTCTTCGATGAGAGCGTCGAGCTCGAAGAACCGACGCCCGAGCCGGCTCGCGAGCTTTCGGCCGACCGTGCTCTTACCCGCACCCCGGAGTCCGATCAATGCGATGATATCGGGCCGGGCGTCGAAACGAAGAAGCTCGTGAAGAGGGGAGCCGAGCACTCGAGAAAGCTCGTACAATCGCGCGACGGAGATGTTACCGGTGCCGGCTTCGAGCTGCGAGACGTAGCGGGTGGAAAGATGCGACATCGAAGCAAGCTGCTTTTGGCTCCATCCGGCCTGCGATCGCCTCGTGCGGACGCGTTGGCCGAGCTGTTTCAGGAGCTGTTCGCTGCGCACGTATGCATTATAATTCCTTTTGTGGCGACGAAACAAGTAGTATAATTCATAGATGGAGAGTTCGATGGAACCCATACGATTCGAGACGGCGCCCGACAGCTACCGTCATCTAAAGCTGTCGTTCGACGGCGCAGTCGCGACGATTACGCTCGACATTCAAGAAGATGCGGGCCTTCGTCCTGGTTATCAATTGAAGCTCAACAGCTATGACTTGAGCGTTGATATCGAGCTTGCCGACGCGGTCGAGCGGTTACGGTTCGAGCATCCGGAAGTAAAAGTAGTCGTCATCCAGAGCGGAAAGGACCGTATCTTCTCCGCGGGCGCGAACATTTACATGCTCCAGAGCTCGACCCACAACTTCAAAGTCAATTTCTGCAAGTTCACGAATGAGACCCGTCTCGGGATGGAAGAAGCGAGTCGTGAGAGCGGACAAAAGTACCTCGCGGCGTTGAACGGCGTGACTTCGGGCGGTGGCTACGAGCTCGCCCTCGCGGCCGATGAGATCGTTCTCGTGGATGACGGCAACGCCGCGGTGGCGCTTCCTGAAGCTCCTCTTCTCGCGGTGCTTCCCGGAACCGGCGGGCTCACGCGCCTCGTCGACAAACGGAAGGTACGTCGGGATCTGGCCGACGTATTCTCGACGCTCGTCGAAGGGATCAAGGGAAAGCGCGCGGTCGAATGGCGGCTCGTGGATGACATCGTGCCGAGGAGTCGGTTCGACGAGGCGATACGTGAGAACGCCACCGCCCTCGCGTCGACATCGGAACGCAGAGGCGACGGGACCGGCATCGCCTTGACCCCGCTCGAGCCCAAGCGCTCGGGAAACGTCACGGACTACCGCTACGTGCGCGTGACCCTCGACCCGGATAGTCGTCGCGCGCGGCTACTCGTCCGCGGCCCACAACCCGGAGAGCCCGAGGAGATCGACGCCATCGTCGAGAAGGGCGACGCGTTTTGGCCCCTCGCCATGGCGCGAGAGCTCGACGACGCGTTGTGCAACCTTCGCTTCAACGAGAGCACTTGCGGGCTTCTCATTCTCGAGACGGAAGGGGACGCGAAGGCCGTCCTCGCCGTAGATGAGACGCTCCGTCGCCGCCAAGAGCACTGGCTCATCAACGAGATCCTGCTCAAGCTACGACGCACGTTCAAGCGCCTCGATCAAACGGCGCGCAGCCTCTTCGCCTTGATCGAGCCCGGCTCCTGCTTCGCCGGGAGTCTCCTCGAGCTCGCACTGGCCTGCGATCGCAGCTACATGCTCGACGATCCGGATCGCCCGGTGGAGCTGTTCGTCGGTCCTCTCAACGAGAGCTTCTTCCCGAAGGGGAACGGATTGTCGCGACTCGCGACTCGATTTCTTGGCGAGCCCGAGACGGTGGGCCGTGTGCTCGGCCACGACGGCGCGATCTCCGCGAGTGAAGCGCTCGGGCTCGGGTTGGTGACATTCGCGCCCGACGACCTCGACTGGGAAGACGAGGTGCGTATCGCGATCGAAGAACGTTGCGGGTTCTCTCCGGACGCGATGACCGGAATGGAAGCGTCGTTGCGCTTCGCCGGGCCGGAAACCCTCGAGACCAAGATCTTTGGAAGGCTGACCGCGTGGCAGAACTGGATCTTCCAGCGGCCGAACGCTGTCGGTGACAAGGGAGCGCTCACGCTCTACGGCAAACAGAGCATGCCTGAATTCGATTGGAGGAGGACGTAAAGTCATGGAGCTAGACGAAAAGATTCCGAACAACGTCAACTTGTCCTCGGACCCCAAGCTTCGCCGCGCGCTCGAGAAGTGGCAGCCGAACTACGTCGACTGGTGGCTCGAGATGGGACCGGACGGATTCCAGAAGGACGACGTCTATTTACGCACCGCGATCTCCGTCGACGCATCGGGCTGGGCGCACTATGACTACGTCAAGATGCCGGACTATCGGTGGGGGATCTTCCTGACCCCTGCTGAAGCAGAGCGCAAGATCGGCTTTGGCGATCACGAGGGACGGCCCGCGTGGCAAGAAGTCCCGGGAGAGCTGCGCACGCAGCTGCGGCGCCTCATCGTCACCCAAGGCGACACGGAGCCTGCAAGCGTCGAGCAACAACGGCAACTGGGAAAGACGTCGCCTTCGAACTACGACATGCGGAACTTGTTCCAGGTGAACGTCGAGGAAGGGCGCCATCTATGGGCCATGGTCTATCTGCTCCATTCCTATTTCGGCCGTGACGGAAGAGAGGAGGCCGAAGACCTACTCACGCGTCGGAGTGGCGACGCGGACCGGCCTCGCATTCTGGGCGCGTTCAACGAGCCTTGCGACGACTGGCTGAACTTCTACATGTTCACGATGTTCACGGATCGCGACGGAAAGTACCAGCTGCTCGCCCTCGCGGAGAGCGGTTTCGATCCGCTGGCGCGGACGACCAAGTTCATGCTGACGGAAGAGGCTTTCCATATGTCCGTGGGAGAGACCGGGGTGGGGCGCATCGTCGAGAGGACGGCCGCACTCATGCGCGAGCACGGGGACGATGTTCGCAAACATGGCGGCATCGACTTGCCGACGATCCAGAAATATTTGAACTTCTGGGTCAGCGTCTCCACCGATCTTTTCGGCGGCGAAGTCTCGACCAACGCAGCGCAATATTTCGCGACCGGGGTCAAGGGTCGCAATCGTGAGGACAGCTATGACGAGCACCAATGTCTCGATAGCTTCTATGACATGGAGCTCGTCAAGAACGGCAAGGTCGTCAAAGAAGAAGTGCCGATGCGAAACGCCATGAACGAGGTGCTCCGAGACGACTATCTCGACGACTGTCTGCGCGGGGTCACGCGCTGGAACAAGATTCTGGAAGACGCGGGGATCTCGGACCGGCTCTCGATGCCGCATCGGCGTTTCCATCGTCAGATCGGCGCGTATTCGGACCACCGCTTCGACCCTGTCGGTGCGATCATCACCCCCGACCAGTGGAGCGGCCGTCGCGACGATTGGCTTCCGAACGATGACGACCAGGCGTACATCAAGAGCCTCATGGTCAGCGTCGATGAGCCCGGAAAGATCGCGAACTGGATCGCTCCGCCGCGCTCTGGCGTGAAGGGAAAGCCCTTCGAGTACGAATATGTGAGACACGCCTGATGGCTCTCGTAGATTACCGAGTCACCGACGGGGTGGCGTGGCTGACGCTCGATGCGCCGCCGGCGAATACGTATAGCTACGAGATGATGCAAGAGCTCGACCGCGCCGTTCTCGACGCGAGGATGGACGATGACGTCCATGTGCTCGTACTCTCGGGCGCGGGCGAGAAGTTCTTTTGCGCGGGCGCCGATATTGCCATGCTTCAGCAAGCCGAGGCGTCGTTCAAATATTACTTCTGCCTCCATGCGAACGAGACGTTGAGCCGGCTCGAGCAGACGCCGAAACTCGTGATCGCGGCGCTCAACGGACATACCGTCGGCGGTGGTCTCGAAGTGGCGCTTGCCTGTGACTTGAGGATCGCTCGCCGCGGCTCGGCGAAGGTGGGGCTTCCGGAAGTGAATTTGGGGGTGCTGCCCGGGACCGGTGGCACCCAACGCCTTGCCCGTCTCGTGGGGCGCTCCCGTGCGATCGAGCTCATGGCGACGGGCACGTTGCTGGACGTTGACGGGGCGCACGCCGCTGGACTCGTGAATCAGATTTTCGAGGCGGACGGATTCCGTGAGGCGGTGACGGAATATGCGAAATCCTTCGTCCCACCCAACAAGGCGTCCGGCGCGGTAGGCCGTATCAAACGGGCCGTGTGCTCCGGACTGGAGATGCCGATGAGCGAAGGGCTCGCGCTCGAGCGTGAGCTACAACAGCAGCTCTTTGCATCCGGCGATGCGCGCGAGGGTATCGCGGCACATATCGAGAAGAGGAAAGCGGAGTTCAAAGGGAAGTGACGATGCACAAGAACATCGTGATTGCCGGGGGTGCTCGCACCCCGATCGGCAAATTCGGAGGTGCGATGAAGTCGCTCTCCGCCGCGGATCTGGGCGTCGCTGCTGCGACGGCCGCACTCGAGCGAAGTGGGGTCCCGTCGGACGCGGTCGACGAAGTCATCTTCGGAAACGGTCGCCAGGCGGGAGTGCGGCCGAACGTCGCTCGCCAGATTGGCTACCGTTCCGGGCCCGGAAAGCGCGTGCCGGCCTACACTATTAACAAGGCGTGCGGCTCGAGCTTGAAGGCGATCACGAACGCCTATGGCGCGATAGCACTTGGTGACGCCGACGTTGTGCTCGCGGGCGGGACGGAGAGCATGAGCAACACGCCGTACCTGTTGCTGGATGCCCGCTGGGGTCAGCGACTCGGCCACGGCGAGATCACGGATGGGATGTACCGCGACGGGTTCTCGTGCCCGCTATGCGAAGAGCTGATGGGTGACACCGCGGAGAACCTTGCCGACGAGTACGACATCACGCGTGAGGAGTGCGACCGCTACGCTCTCGAGACCCAGCAGCGTTGCGAGCGCGCTCGCGGAGAGGGGCTCTTCGCGGAAGAGATCGTCCCTGTCGAAGTGCCTGGACGGAAGGGCGCGGTCGAGACCATCACCACCGACGCCCACCCTCGAGACGGCGTCACGATGGCGAGCCTCGAGAAGCTCGCTCCGGTATTTCGTAAAGACGGTACCGTGCATGCGGGCAACGCCTCGGGGATCACGGACGGGGCCGCGGCAGTCGTCGTGCTGAGCGAGGACAAAGCGCGTGAGCTCTCGGTGCCGCCGTTGGCTCGCATCGCCGGCTATGCCAGCGCGGGCGTCGACCCCAGAATCATGGGCATCGGTCCGGTGCCGGCGATCCGGAAGCTCCTCGACAAGACCGGGCTCCGTCTCGAAGACATCGACTTGATCGAGCTCAATGAAGCCTTTGCGGCTCAAGTGATCGCGTGCCAGCGCGAGCTCGACTACGATCCGGACCGACTCAACGTCAACGGGGGAGCGATTGCTCTCGGTCATCCGATCGGAGCGACGGGCGCACGCATCGTCGTCACGCTCGCCTATGAGATGAAGCGCCGAGGAGCGCGGCACGGTATCGCCACGCTGTGTATCAGTGGCGGGATGGGACTCGCCTTGCTCCTGGAAGCGTTGTAGTCTCGGCCTCGATGTCCTGGGAGCATATCGAGCTTTCGATCGACGACGCGATCGCGACGGTGACGTTGAATCGGCCCGAGGCGCTGAACGCGCTTTCGGGCTCGATGCGTGTCGATCTCGTCTCCGCCATCGAGACGGCTGCGGGCCAAGCGCGCGCTCTCGTGATCGCCGGCGCCGGGAAAGCCTTCTGCAGCGGTGGGGACGTGAAGGTCATGTCCGGGCTTCGTAAGTCGGGCGATGTCGAAGCTCTCGCGCCGCTGATCGAGCAAGGGAAGAACGTCGTACGCACCTTGCGTGCGCTCGAGATCCCGACCATGGCCTGTGTCGGTGGCGCCGCCGCGGGTGCCGGTCTTAGCCTCGCGCTCGCCTGTGATCTCCGGATCGCGTCGGCCGACGCCGTCTTCTCTGCCTCGTTCTCACGGATCGGACTGCATCCCGATTGGGGCGGGACCTATTTCTTGACTCGCCTCGCGGGTGCGGCTGTGGCGAGGGACCTCATCTTCAGCGGCCGTCGCATAGACGCGCGCGAGGCCTGTGAGCTCGGCCTCGTCAACTGGGTCGTCGATCGTGATGAGCTTTCGACGCGGACGCGGGAGAAGGCGCTCGAGCTCGCAGGGGCAGCGCCACTTTCGATCCGTTACGCGCGCGCGACGATCGATGCCGCTCTCGACCGATCGCTCGAGGAGGTATTCGAGCTCGAGGAGAAGGCGCAGCTCGCATGTTTCAGAAGCGACGACGCTCTCGAAGGAATTCGAGCGTTCGAAGAGCGGCGACCACCGCAGTTCAAGGGGAAGTAGATGATTGATTTCGGTTTGAGTGAAGAGCAAGCGCAAGTACGCGATCTGGCGCACGAGTTCGCGGAGAAGGAGATCGCTCCGCGAGCGTCGCACCATGATGAGACCGGTGAGTATCCGCGCGAGATTTGCAGGCAAGCGTGGGAGCTCGGCTTGATGAACACCCATATCCCGACGGAGTTCGGTGGACTGGGACTGGGTGTCCTCGAAGGTTGTCTCATTGCCGAGCAAGTCGCGTGGGGCTGCACGGGGATCGGAACGGCCATGGAGGCGAATACGCTCGCGCAAGGCCCCGTGATCGTGGCGGGAACGGACGAGCAGAAAAAGAACTGGCTCACGCCGCTCACCGAGGAGTTCCTGCTGACGGCCTACTGCGTCACGGAGCCGGGGGCCGGAAGCGACGTACAAGGGATCCAAACTTCGGCGAAGCGTCACGGGAGCGACTACGTCCTCAACGGTAGCAAGATGTGGATCACGAATGGTGGCGTGGCCGACTGGTACTTCGTCGTCGCGTACACGGATCCGGAAAAGCGCACGCGCGGTATGAGCGCCTTCATCGTGCCTCGTGCGGCCGAGGGCGTGAGCGTCGGGAAGAAGGAGAACAATATGGGGCAGCGCGCTTCGGATACGCGCGCGGTCACGTTCACGGACGTCAAGGTCCCGGAAGCGAACCGCATAGGAGAAGAGGGGGACGGTTGGCGCGCCGCAATGTCGGCCTTCGACCATTCGCGCCCGGTCGTCTCGGCCGCAGCCGTTGGCCTCGCCCAATCGGCTTACGACCACGCCGTCGCTTACGCAAAGGAGCGAAAGACGTTTGGCGTTCCGATCTACAAGCACCAATCCATCGGCTTCATGATCGCGGACATGGCGGTGGCGATCCAGGCGGCACGATTGCTCGTGTGGGAGTCCGCGTGGACCATCGACCAAGGGAAGCGGAATACCAAGCAGGCTGCGTTCGCCAAGGTCTTAGCCGCCGACACTGCGGTCAAAGTCGCCACCGATGCGGTTCAGGTCTTCGGTGGGAACGGATTCAACAAAGAGTATCCGGTGGAGAAGCTCTACCGGGACGCGAAGATCTATCAGATCTACGAAGGGACGAGCCAGATCCAGCGCCTCATCGTCCAGAAAGAGATCTTCGACCGCTAGAACAAAAGCTTGCGCTCTTCCAGTACATATAGGTAGAGTGCATATATGCGAGAAACCTATTTGGCGCGGGACGGTGTTTCCGCGATGAGCCCCACCGACTTCCATGTCCTTCTCGTGCTGGCGGGAGGCGAGCTCTACGGATACGCGATTCTAAAAGCCGTCGAGCAAGAGTCCGGCGGTGCGGTGCGGCCGGAGATCGGCTCCCTATATAGGGTCCTGGCGCGCCTCATGGCGCACGGCCTGGTCGACGAGGTGACCCCCGCGGACACGAACGACGCCCCGGCCCATCGCGGGCGGCCCCGTCGCTACTACGCCCTGACTCGCGAAGGGCGACAGGCGCTCGAAGGCGAAGCCGAGAGGATCTCCGGTGCTCTCGACATCGCGAAATCCCGCGCGCTGCTCGCCGACGGACCCCAATCGTGAGCGTCGCCCGTCGCGTCATCGTCATTGCGCTTCGCGCGTACCCGGCGGCGTTTCGTGATCGCCTCGGCGACTCCCTCCTCGAGACGTTCGAGCTCGCCTACGAGGATCGGAGCGATGGCTTGCTCGGAAGAGCGCTCTTCGTCGCCGGCACGACCGCACGTCTCGTGGTCGACGGCCTGAGAGAACGCCTTCGGCCCAGCTTCGTCGCTCGTCGCGAGAGTCCGCGCTTCCGTAGCACTCTGTCTAGCCGACTCTCGTGGGCGGCGAAAGAGCTCTCCTTTGCCACTCGATCGTTTCTCAAGAGGCCGGCGTTCTCGATGATGATCGTCGCGACCTTGGCGATTGGATTTGGCGGCAATGCCGCCATCTTCAGCATCGTGAACGCGGTGCTGCTCGAGCCGCTCCCGTACGAAGACCCCGCCGGGATCATCACCGTCGTTGCGGACTGGCGCGGACCCGATCCGGGGCTCGGCTCGATGTCCTATCCCGACATCGTCGATCTAGAGGAGGGCTCCGAGGCGATCACGTCCCTCGTCGGCGTAAACCGGACGAGCTTGACGTTGATGGGCCAAGGCGAAGCTCGCGTGATCGAGGTCGGTCGCGTCACCAAAGGATTGTTGGATTCGTTTCGGATTGCTCCGGCTCTCGGCCGCGACCTGCGCGCGGACGAATTCGGCGATGGCGGGCCGACCGTGGTCGTTTTGAGCTATCCGTTTTGGCAGTCGCATTTCGCGGGCTCGACGAGTGCTCTCGGCAAGACACTCGAGCTCGGAGGCTACGACTACGAGATCGTCGGTGTCGCTCCGGAAGGGTTCGACTACCCCGACGGCGCGGTGGTGTGGATCCCGCGGCGCCTCGACCCCGAGGACTGCGGGCGCGGCTGTCATACGATGGTCGGAGTAGGACGTCTTCATCGCGGTGACGCCCTCGATCGCGCGCGCCTCGAGGCGGCACAAGTCGCGGAGAACTTGGAAGCCGCCTACCCGGACGAAAACGCCAACAAGGGTTTTCTCGTTCGCTCGCTCCGCGATCAGACCGTCGCCGATGTGCGCTCAGGTCTCTTTCTTCTGCTGGGCGCGGTGGGCCTCGTGCTCCTCATCGCGTGCGCGAACGTCGCTAGCTTGCTTCTCGCGCGGGCCTCGTCGCGCGGTGGCGAGATGGCGATCCGAACCGCCCTCGGGGCAGGCCGCGGCCATCTGATCGGTCAGACCTTACTCGAGAGCTTCGTACTCTCGGCCGTCGGCGGCGTCATCGGCCTCGCCTTGGCGCAGCTCGTCTTGCTCGGCCTTCCGCGTCTAACCGAGTCGTTGCCACGCATGGACCAGATCACGATCGATCCACGGGTGCTTGCATTCACAGCGGCGACGGTCTTGGTGACGACCTTCGTTTTCGGTCTCGCGCCGGCGCTCGCGATGACGCGTACGTCGCTGCGCTCGGGTCTGGGACACGCGGCTACTGCCTCTGCCGGTCAGACGGTGGGGCGACACCGTTTTCGCCGGTCCATTCTCGTCGGCGAAGTCGCCCTGTCCACGCTGTTGCTCGTGGGCGCCGGACTGCTGCTGAAGAGCTTTACCGCCCTCTACGCCGTTGATGTCGGCTTCGAGACCCGAGGCGTCTCGCGCTTCAACGTGCTCCTCCCGGAGTCGCGCTACGAGAGCGTCGACGCGGTTCGCCTCTTCTATCGCGATCTAGAGGCCAGGCTCGAGACGTTGCCCGGTGTGGATGCGGTCGCCTCGGTGTGGGGACCGCCTTTGGGTCGCGGCCGGGCGACCGGTAACGTCATCGTGTCCGGACGGCCGGAGCCGCCACCGGAGCTCGAGCGCGAAGCGTCGATCCACTCCGTCGGCCCCGGCTGGTTCGAGACGATGCGGGTCGCCTTGGTTCGCGGGCGCGGTTTGACCGCCGAGGACGATCGCAGCGACGTGCCGGTCGCGGTGGTGAACGAGACCTTCGTGCGTCAGCATTTCCCGGATGAAGATCCGATCGGAAGAGAAGTCGAGGTCACCGTCGATTTGGGCTATGGCTCTCCGCCGTTTCGTATCGTCGGCGTGAGCACGGACATCCGTTCGCGCGGCCTCGCCGTCGATCCGGAAGCGCAGATCTACGTGCCGCACGGAGTGTTCGGGCCCGAGAACATGACCGTCTCGATGCGGACGCTTCCGGATGCGCCGTCGCCTTTTCCCGCTGCGCGCGCCATCCTGGCGGAGATGGAACCGATGGCACCGATGTATCGCGTGGAGACCATGAGAGAAGCACTCGACAAACATGTCGCACCCACGCGGTTCTATTTGATCCTGACGGGCGCCTTCGCGGTTCTCGCGGCGCTTCTGGCGGCGGTGGGTTTGTACGGCGTCGTTTCCGAGAGCGCCGCCGCGAGGACGCGAGAGATTGGTCTTCGGCTCGCGCTCGGGGCGCGAGGCTCCGCCGTCCTTCGTCTGGTGCTTACTCAGGGCATGGTCCCGGCGATTGTCGGCCTCGCCGTCGGACTCATCGCGGCATTTCTCGGCGCCCGGGTGATGGATGCGGTCGCCTATGCCGTCGACCCGCGCGACCCGTGGATTTACGTTTCGAGCGCCGGTCTCTTACTGGTGGTCGCGCTCGTCGCGACCCTTATCCCGGCGGCGAGAGTGAGCCGGGTCGACCCCGTACGGGCGCTCAAGCTCGACTAGCAGGCTGCTGAAAAAGCCGCGAAATAGGGGGAATTGGGGGAAATAGGGGGACATAAACCTATTTGCGGCTGAAAAACGTTAGAAATAGGGGGACACAATACCTATTACTCTGTTCTTGCCGCAAACGATGCTCAAGAAACCGCGTAATAGGTTTATGTCCCCCTATTTCACAGCTTTTTCAGCAGCAATAGGTATTGTGTCCCCCTATTTCCCCCAATTCCCCCTATTTCGTGGCTTTTCAGCAGCCTGCTAGTACGGTCTTCCAGGAAACATGCCGGCTCGATTTTTGACGTAGCCGGGCAAGGTCAAATAAATTCACGCGAGTGAGTTCTCGCGCTAAGCTTGTCAGGCGGTGGGCGATGCACAGCTCCTGGTGAGCGAAATGGGATACGAGGTCTGGGAGGCGCCCGGCCGCCTCCGGATCGTCGACCGTGGACTCTCGGTGCTATGGTTCTGGCGTCTCTTTCTCGGTATTTGGTGCGCCGCCTTGCTCCTGCTGGCTCCGGGCCTGGGCATTGCGTTCAAGAGGCTCGGTGAGCCCGGGGCAGACTTCCTCATCGTCGCGGGCCTTATCGGGGGCTCTGCCGTTGGCGTCGTCACCCTTCTGATCCATCGAGCGTTCCAGCGAAGACGCGACGCGCCGCTCGAAGAGGTTCCCGTAACCGCGGAGATCGATCGGGAGCAACGGACGCTCATCGCCGATGGCGCCGTACTCTCGCCCTGCGGAGAGGTTCGCGCCACGATCGACTATGCAATCGGGGACCGGTCCCGGGGCGTGATGCGCTGGGTGGTACTCCATCCTCCGCGGCGTAGAAAGCTCAAAGTCTTCAAGACGAACTCGCTACAGACCGCCGAGCAGGTGGTCGCGTTGCTCGAGAACTGCGGTTTGGCTCAGGCCGAAGGCTAGGGCTCGGTCTTCAGGGACAAAGAGCTCGAGCGGTCGACGCCATCGACATCCTGTGGGATCGGGATTCCCATCAGCGTCGCGAGCGTCACGGGCAAGTCGACCGTGTGTACGCGCTCGGTGACCACATCTTTGGTGCCGCCGGGCCACCGCAACAGCGCGACAACGTGCGTGTCGTAACGGTGAGGCGAGCCGTGGGTCGTGCCGCGTGCGCCGTCGAGGTGTCCGGGTCGCTGTTGTACGAACAAGTCGGGTCCCCGGTCGTCCCGCATGCTGTGGCGGTAGAGAGAGGCCATCGAAGAGCCCCTATCCTCCGGCGCCTGTTTCAGCTCCGTCCGGGTCCAAACGCGCTCGACGGCGGCGCATCGGGAAAGCTCACGTGCGAGGAACGTCTCGACCTCCTCGGCTGTTCTTCCTTCGCGCGCGAGAGCGTCCGGATCGAAGGTAAGAGGTGCGAGAAACCACGGAGCTTCTCCGAAAGCATCGATAAAGGCTCTTCCTGCGCGTTGCACACAGGCGAAGTCTTCGCCCGATGCGCGGGTTCCCGTTCGTCCCCGAGCTGCCTCGAACTCGGGAAGGGGTGCGACACCGTGGTCGGCGGAGAGTGAAAAGGCGACCTCGTCGAGGCCTATCGTCGCGTCGAGGAGGTCGAGTAATTCGTCGAGCTCGCGATCGATCCTCAGGATTGTATCGAGGACCTCACGGCTGTTCGGACCGTAGTCGTGGCCGACCGTGTCGGCGCTCGCCAGGCTCAACGCGAGGATGTCCGGGACGTCGTCTTGCCCGAGGGACTCCGCAACGATGGCCCGTTTCGCGAGCGCGAACGACTGCGCATCGAGGATGGGCGAATTGTAAATCGAGGTGTAATAGCGTCGGTCCGGAGCGAGTCGCCCTCTCCCGAACGCATGGTCGAACGTTCCTGCCGCGATCTCCATGGCGACGAGCGCCTCATCGTTGACGGGAAGCGGCGTCCACGTCTCGCCGAAATAGTCGTCGACGGCCCGCTCCGCGTGAAATCGAGCGACCCAGTCGGGGTAGGCCTCTGCGTAGAATCGAGTCGTTATCCAATGTCCGTTGCGCGCGTCGTACCAGTACGCGCCGTCTGCGGCGTGGCCTCCCATCAAGACCGCCGAACGATCTTTTCCACCGATGGAGAATACTTTGGCCGTCGGGTGCTCGCGCTTCAACCAGTCGGCGAACGTGTCCGATAACAGATTTCGTGGCGAGCGACCGGCGGTGATGCCACCAACAGCGCCCTGCGGACGCAGAGGAGGCGCTTGCTCGTCCTCGACGCAGTACACCTGGCGTCGGGCGACGCGATCGAACCACTCGTTTCCGACCATACCCGAATGCGTCGGGTAGCGTCCGGTCGACAATGCCGCGTGGCCGGCTGCCGTTACGGTATTCGCGTGGTTCTGGTGCGCATCTCGGAACTGCACGCCTTGATCCATCAGCCGTTTCAAACCGCCCGTGAGCGCGGGCGCGAACCTGTCGAGGTAGTCGCCACGTCCTTGATCGATCGTGAGCAGGACGATGAGTCGCGGCTGGCCCGGCGCGCTCTCGGCGGGCACGGCGCTCACGCATGCGAGGAGCAGCGCGAGGGCAGCGGCCGGATGTCTCACAGCCGCAAAACGGTGATGCCGATGGCCGCGAGCCACAGGACGTTGATGTGAAAGACCGGCGGGTAGAGACCGAGGCTGTCCGGAAGGCCCATCGTGAGTGCCATCGCCGCGACGCCGAGCACTATAGCCAAAACGCCCAGCCAGCCCGGCATCACCGCGCCGTAGAGGATGCCTATGGCGAGCACGACCTGACCGAATCCGAAAAAGACGCGACCGAAACGAACGAAACAGGTGACGTACTCGGTCGGCACTTTGAGCGATGAAACGAAGCTCGTGAGCTCCTCGCTGGACTTTCCGTCCATATCGATCGCACCCCACGCGCCAAAGTGGTAGTAGAACGCTTGCGCGAGGACGGACACCAGCAACCCAGCGCTGCAAACCGCGGCTGCCGGCCACAGCAGGATCCGCATCGGCGTTTCCGATAGCAGAGTCGCGAGCGCGACGAAGGCCATGATCGTCACGATGTAGCCGAAGAGGTGGATGCGGAACAGCCAGATCCACGCGTGGAGTCGGCCGAAGACTTTCGAGAAATCCTTCGGTGTAAAAAAATCTCCGATCCGCACCGGCAGGAGCACGTAACCAATCCATAACATCCCGGCGGCGGCGACGAAGAGCCATCCGGTCACTTGGGTCGCAAACGACGTCACTAGACGGTCATCTCCCGCAATAGGCGAACGTAAACATGGCGATCACGAGAGCAAGCGGAGGCACCCACAGATAGGGAAGCCATTTGCGCAGCTTTTCCTGTTTTTCCGCGTCCTCGAGCTCGGGTTCCAAAGTGCGACTATGTTATCGCAACCCGACTGAGGCTTGAACTCGCGCTCCGTCGCGTTTTCCCGGGCGAGCCGGCCCTGACGCTTCCGGGATTACGGTTTGTCGGCGCGTCGGAGCAATCGGTGGCAGTGGACGCATTTCAGGGTGAGATCCATGTAGGCCAATGCGACCGCGTCGCCGTTCTCCTCCCGTGCGGCAGCCATGATCTCATCCGTAGCTCGAATGAACGCCTCGCTTTGACGCACGAACGCCTCGGACTCGATGGCCTTCCAGTCCGCGGTCTCTGCGACCGCTTTGAGCCGGAATGCCTCGTCACGCACGGCGCCGAAGTCTTCGACGACGAGTGCATCGAGAAGACGGTGCGCGTAGTCGCTCTTGGCTTGCATGAGAGAGGTCTCCGCGGACTCCTGCGAGGACACGAGAGCGACGTTGGTCGCGCCGGCAATGAGCGCGGTCACCGCGAAAACGAACATGGCTCTTTTGGCTGTTATCAACGACGCCTCCTTACTTTGGGACGAGAGCCTCGAAACGCTCTTTGAGCTTTTGAGCCTCTTCGGAACGTCCGGCTTGCTCGAGCTCGCGAGCGAGCTCCGAGGCTTCCGCCTGCAGCTCCTCGAGCCCCGACTCGGTCGCTGTCTCGAGCTTCGCGAGAATATCGGACGCGTGTTGCTCTAGAGCCTGTTCGCCCTCTTTCCACTCGATAGCGTCGAGCTCCCGCTTCATGTCCGATGCCAGCTCCGAGACTTCTTCCATGAGCTCGCTCGCGGCCGTCCGTGCCCGGCGGGTGGCGAGCTCGAAGCTCGAATGGACGGCGGCAACGGTGGCGCCCTCCGCCAAAACGGCGGCGTCCGGATCCAGGACATGCGTCTCGAGATAGCGGCCGGAATCGTCGGAGCCGACCTCGAACGTCGTCGATTCCGTCAGGTTCGAGAGCGCTTTCGGCGAGAGCACGATCTTGGCGCGGACTCGCGACTGGTCGAGGTCGACTTCCTCGACGTAGCCGATGTCGAAACCATGGAGTCGCACGAGCTCACCACCCTCGAGCCCTTCACGCTCCGCGAAGGACACGTAGATGTGGGTGCCCCCTTCAGGTAAATCTTTGGAAACGTCGCCGGAGCAACCCGCGATGGCGACGACGGCGCCCAGCAGTGACCACTTCATTTCAAGGCGTCGAGGACACGGCCGATCGTCTCGTTGATATACGGGTCGAAGCCGGACGGGCTCGGCCCGAGCCGCACGACGACCATCTCTTCGGAGGGGATGACCACCGTTACCTGCCCCATGAAACCTGCGGGCCAATAGGCATCTTCGGGAACGCGGTCCCACCGCTTGCCCCGGTTGAGCCAGAACAAACCGCCGTAGCCGTTCGTGGGATCTCCCGGGGCAGGGGCGCGTACGAAGTCGACGAATCCTTCGGCCAAGATCCGCTCGCCGTTCCAAACACCGTCATTGAGATGAAGCAGGCCGAAGCGGGTCCAGTCCCACGCGCTACCGTAGTCGTAGCCCGTCAAGATGAAGTTGCCGTACGCGTCCGTCTCGAGAACGAAATCCCGCGCTCCGATCCTGTCGAAGAGGGATCGCTTGGGAAACGAAAGGTAGTCTTCGCCGCGGCCTTCGACGATCTGACGTACGATGCGCCCGAGCGTGAGCGGGTCGCTGTTTCTGTACCGGAACTCGGTGTTCGGTGGGATATCGAGCGGCTGGTCGATGGCGAGATCGAAGACGTCGATCGCGTCGTGATAGCCGCGAAAGTGCTCGTTCTCCTCCGTCCACGAGAGCTCTTGCTCGAGGCCGTAGTTCTTGTAGTCGAGCCCGCTCGACATGCGAAGCAGGTGTTTGACGAGGATCTGCCGCCTGGGGTCGCCCTCGCCGTGCCACTCCGCGACGGGAGCGACGTCGTCGATACCGAGCTCGCCTTGGTGCACGAGGATGCCGATCAAGGCGGCGGTAATGCTTTTTCCTTGCGACCAGCTGATCTGTGGGGTGTTTTTGCCGAAACCTTCCGCGTAGCGCTCGCCGATGATCTTGCCTCGATGCGTGACGACCAGGGCACGGGTGTACTGCTCCGTCTGAGCCATCGCCCAGTCGAGCGCGCCGTCGATCTCCGGTCGCAATGAACGAGCGCCCATGTCGCCGGTCGGCCACGCCTGTGAGGCCTGGTCCGGGAGACTGGAGGGGAGTGGCATCGGCTCGAACGAGACCTCCGTCATACCTTGCGGCAAGATGGTGCATCCCTGGTCCCCGTTATAGACCGCCGTCCACGAGGGCCCACCCTCGACCCATACCCGGGCGAGCTTTTTCCGGGGGTCGACTTCGTACTCGAAGTCGTCGCCCCATTGAAAGACGGGGAACCGCCTCACGTCGTTGTCGATGACGGTCTCGGCCGACCTTTTCAGATCCCGGCCGACGACGAACACCCCCGCGCATAAATGGTGGGACGCCATCGCGAGTTGGTGGTTCGGAGAGGCCGCGAGCGCTGCGGCGAGCAGCAGTCCGTGCATGGCGCCAGAGTTTAGCAAAGGCCATGCTCCTTTGACAGCTATGGACGACGCATGGTACGAACCTGCTCGTGGCCCTTACTCGACGCCAGTTCTTTCAGACGAGCGCTGCGACGTTGGCGACGACGGCGTTCGGCTTCGACCTGAGCCGGGCGGCGGCACGTGCCAAAGAGCTCAAGATCGCGCGCACGACGCAGACGACGAGCGTGTGCCCCTATTGCGCGGTTGGCTGCGGCGTCGTGATCCACACTCTCGGAGATCGCGCGAAGAACGTCGAGCCCACGGTCGTGCACATCGAAGGCGATAGCGAGAGTCCGATAAACGAAGGCACTCTCTGCCCGAAGGGCATCTCCCTCAAGCAATACGTCGTCAATGATCGTCGCCTGACGAAGCCGCTTTACCGAGCGCCTGGTGCGTCCGATTGGGAAGCCATCTCGTGGGACGACGCGATCGAGCGCATGGCGCGTCGCATCAAGGATTCGCGAGACCGGGGCTTCATTGCGGAGGACGAGCAGGGCCGCACGGTCAATCGCCTGGAGAACGTGGCGCTCATCGGCGGGTGCACGGATACGAACGAGATCAACTATCTCCTGGGAAAGTTCCGCTTCGGTCTCGGGATCGTTACCTACGAGAATCAGGCCCGTCTCTGACACGGCCCGACGGTGGCCAGTTTGGCCGCCACCTTCGGTCGGGGGGCGATGACGAATGGCTGGACGGATGTCGTAAACGCGGACGTGATTCTCGTCATGGGCGGCAATCCCGCCGAGAACCACCCGGTCGGGTTCCGCTTCGCGATGGAAGCGCGCAAGCGGCGAAAAGCGAAGATCGTTTGTATCGACCCTCGATTCAACCGCACCGCGGCGGTGGCCGACGCCTATGTGCCGCTTCGATCCGGAAGTGATATCGCCTTTCTCGGCGGGCTGATCCACTACGCGTTGTCGAAAGGCCTCTACCACGAGGACTACGTGCGCGAGCATACCAACGCGCCGTTCCTCGTCGAGGATGGCTTCGGGTTCGAGCAAGGGCATTTCTCGGGTTGGGACGAGGCCTCGAAGACCTACGACAAGTCCACGTGGCGCTACAAAATGGATGCGCGCGGCCACGCGCGCGTCGACGAGAGCCTGAGCGCACCGCGCTCTGTGTTCCAGCTGCTCAAGGAGCACTACGCGCGCTACACGCCGGAGAAGGTTGCCGAGATCTGCGGCTGTACCGCTGAGGCGTTCGAAAGCGCAGCCGCGATTATTTGTTCGACCGGAACCGCGGGTCGCTCGGGGACGGTGCTCTATGCTCTCGGATGGACGCAGCACAGCCACTCGGTGCAGCTCATCCACGCGGCCGCGATGCTGCAGCTGCTCCTCGGTAATATCGGAATGCCCGGCGGCGGCGTCAACGCGCAGAGGGGGCATTCGAACATCCAAGGCGCCACCGATATGGGTGCATGGAACATGCTTCCCGGCTACCTGAAGCTGCCCCGAGCGTCGTGGCAGAGCTTGTCGGACTATTCGCGAGAGGCGTCGCCGACGCCGATGCGGCCGGACGCGATGAACTATTGGAGCAACACTCCGAAGTTTCTCGTCAGTCTCCTCAAAGCGTATTACGGCGACAAGGCGACCCGCGCGAACGATTTCGGCTACGAGAACCTACCGAAGCTCGGCGAGGCGGACAATTTCGGCTGGGGATTCTTTTTCGATCGCATGTATAGAGGCGAGCACGAAGGCCTCATTTCCTTCGGAATGAATCCCGTTGCGAATGGTCCCAACTCCTCAAAAATGCTCGCGGCTTTGAGGCGCTTGAAGTGGATGATCGTCGTCGAGAATTTCGAGACGGAGACGGCGGCGTTCTGGAACGCGAGCAAGCTCGCGAGTGAGTATTACGGGGACGCGCCCGCAGCCGACGCTATCGACACCGAGGTGTTTCTGCTTCCCGCGGCGTGTTTCGCGGAGAAAGACGGCACGTTCGTCAACTCTTCCCGCTGGCTCCAGTGGAAGAACAAAGCCCTTCCGCCGCCGGGCGACGCGAAGCCGGACCAGGAGATCATTGCCCGGCTCTTTCTGAAACTGGCGGAGCTTTATCGCGAGGAAGGTGGAGCCGCGCCCGAGCCGCTCCTCGATATCGCGTGGGACTACGGAAACGCCGTGTCTCCCGATCTCGCGGAAGTCGCTCGCGAGATCAACGGCCAGCGCACCGATAGCGGAGAGCAAGTTTCTGGCTTCGGGGCGCTCACGGATGACGGCTCCACGCGGTGCGGTAATTGGCTCTACTCGGGCTCGTTCACCGCGGCCGGCAATCAAATGGCCCGTCGCGGGCAGGAGGACCCGACCGGACTCGGTCTGTTCGCGAACTGGAGCTGGAGCTGGCCGGCGAACCGGCGCATCCTCTACAACCGTGCGTCGGCGGATGCTGAAGGGGTGCCCTGGGATGACGCGCGTGCGCCCATGCGCTGGCGCGGCGGACGCTATGCCGGAGACGTGCCCGACTTCAAGGCGGATGCTCCGCCCGACGCTTTTGGCTCGTTCATCATGTTGCCGGAGGGCGTGGCCAAGCTATTCGTTCCGGATTTCGCCGAAGGTCCGTTCCCCGAGCACTACGAGCCCGCGGAGTCGCCGGTCGCCAATGCGCTCCATCCGAACGTTGGGCCGAATCCAATGGCGACGGTTATGGGCGGCGACCTCGATCGCTTGGGCGGTCCGGACCAATACCCGTACGTCGCGTTGACCTATCGACTCACCGAGCACTTTCACTTCTGGACGAAGCACGTCAAGACGAACGCGCTCCTTCAATCGGATTTCTTCGTCGAGGTTCCGGAGGCGCTGGCGCGTGAGAAGGGAATCGAGAACGGCGATCGCGTGCGGGTGTCTTCAGCACGCGGAAAGGCGGAGGGGCCGGCGATGGTCACCAAGCGCATCCGGCCGTTGACGGTCTCGGGACGCACCATCTACCAGGTGGGACTGCCGATCCACTGGGGTTTTCTCGGCCGGACGAAAGGACCTCTCGTCAACAATCTCACGCCGTCGGTGTTCGACCCCAATTCCGGTACGCCCGAGTACAAGGGGTTTCTCGTCGACTTGGAGAAGCTCACGTGACGACGGTCGCGAAGCTGATCGACACGACCACCTGTATCGGCTGCAAAGCGTGCGAAGCGGCGTGTCAGGAGTGGCAGGAGCAACCCTTTCCGGCAAGTACCTTCGACGGCACCTATCAAACCTTCCCTGACCTTCGGCACGATTTCTGGAACGTCATCAAGTTCAACGAGATCGAGCACGACGACGGCGGCCTGTCGTGGATGATGGCGAAGTATCAGTGCATGCACTGCATCGACGCCGGATGTCTCGCTGCATGCCCCGCCCCGGGAGCGATTTTTCGGCTCGACAACGGCACCGTCGACTTCGATCACGACAAATGTATCGGCTGTGGCTATTGCATCACCGGCTGTCCATTCGATGTGCCGCGTTTGAGCCCGGTGACGCAGAAAGTCTACAAATGTAATCTTTGCTCCGATCGAACGGCCGTCGGGCTCGAGCCGTCATGCGTGAAAGCGTGTCCGACGAACTGTCTGACTTTCGGTGCTCGTGAGGATCTGGTCCAGATCGCGCGCGACCGAGCCGAGACACTCCAAGGAGAAGGAAAATCGCACGCGGGCGTGTACAACCCGCAAGGCGTCGGAGGCACGAACGTTCTCTACGTATTGGGCGATGCGT